>ERZ802822.94-NODE-94-length-66628-cov-15.672131_pt1 | contig 66628 bp, 69 predicted proteins | sample MGYA00345649_ERZ802822 | MGnify/ENA primary metagenome ERZ802822 (study PRJEB30503, sample SAMEA104212359) | marine metagenome | biome: Westerlies Biome; feature: [SRF] surface water layer (ENVO:00010504) within the epipelagic zone...; material: water... | reverse complement strand
TTTTCTTGGTTCAACGCAAGGACTCTACCAGGCTATTAATAAAAGTATCACATTGTTCTTAATGATAGTCATTGCTGTATTATTTGGACTATTTGTCTTATTAAATTCTGCTTTAACTTTTAAAGTATTAATTGAAATATTTTTACTTCTTGTCATGATAATTGTGTCTATGATTCTAGCCCATCTCATATACCATTTAACATATAAAATAAAATAATGAATATCAATTACCCTGATACCTACATTAAAAACATACTTGAAAAAACAAATACAATTGCGGTTATTGGCGCAAGTGCTAATAAAGAAAGAGATAGCTATAAGGTTATGAATAATTTGATAAAAAATGGCTATAAAGTCTTCCCAGTAAACCCTAATGAGAGAGGTAATTTAATTTTGGGACAAGAATGTTATTCTGATATCGAATACATTAAAAGAGATATCGATTTGATTGATATATTTAGAGAAAAAAAAGCAGTTATGGGCATCGTAAAACAGGCAATAAAAATAGCCGCAAAATTTTTGTGGATGCAAGAGGGCATTATCCATAATGAAGCTGCAAGTCTTGCAGAAAATGCAGGTATAAAAGTTATTATGAACAGATGTATAAAAAAAGAATTATCTAAGCCTTATTGGACTAATAAAATTAAATAGCTTTAAATAGGATTTGTATGAGCAATAAAAATCAATCTCTTTTAAAAGAAATAAAAAAGTCTGGAATCTTGCGTCTAATTTTAAATGAACCAAAAAATAAGAATGCATTATCCAAGAAGATGATATCTAAACTAAAGGAAGCTATTTCATTTGCTTCATCTGATGATCTAGTCAAAGTAATCATAATTGCAGCTAATGGAAATGTTTATAGCGCTGGCCATGATTTAAAGGAAATTACAGAAGCTAGATTTCATAAAGATGATGGTAATTCATATTTTAGGGATTTATTTAACTCATGCTCAGATTTAATGAAATTGATAGTCGAAAGTCCTAAGACTATTATTGCCGAAGTTAATGGAGTTGCAACTGCAGCTGGATGTCAACTTGTTGCTTCCTGTGATCTAGCAATTTCATCTGATGATTCAAGATTTGCAACTCCTGGAGTAAATATAGGTTTGTTTTGTTCAACTCCTATGGTGGCTTTATCAAGAAGCATAAGTAAAAAAGATGCAATGAAAATGCTTTTAACTGGAGACATGATCACTGCAAATGAAGCAAAAAGTATCTCCCTAATCAATGATCATGTCCCTGAAGAGGAATTAACAGAAAGTGTAATGCAGTTGGCACAAAAAATTGCTCAAAAATCATCTATGACTTTAAAAATTGGAAAAGAGGCATTTTACAAACAATTCGAAATGAATTTATCTGATGCATATGAATATACATCTAGAGTTATGGCAGAAAATACACTACAAGACGACGCGAAAGAGGGTATTGATTCTTTTCTTGAGAAACGCGATCCAAATTGGAGCGATAGTTAGTGAGCAAAGACCCCTTAGGCCTTAAAAAATTTATTAGAACAGTAGATAATTTCCCCATTGATGGAATAGCATTTAGAGACATAACAAGCTTAATAGAAACTCCAGAAGCTTTTGTGAAAACCTGTGATGAATTAACAAAGATCACAAGAAATTTTGGTGCAGACATAGTTGCGAGTATTGAAAGTCGGGGTTTCATTTTTGCTGGAACAATTGCAAGAGACTTAAATTTACCATTTGTTTTAGCAAGAAAGCCTGGAAAATTACCAAATGAAACTTACAAGAAAAGTTTTGATTTAGAATATGGAAGCACCTCAATAGAAATACAAAAAAATACTGAAATAAAAAATAATCAAAAAATTGTAATAGTTGATGATTTAGTAGCTACAGGAGGAACTGCTATAGCATGCTCTGAAATATTTACAGAAAATTTCAATGTAAAAAGTGAAAATATTTTAATTCTTAGCATTATTGATTTACCTGAATTGGGGGGCAGTAAATTAATTTCTGAAAAAGGCTATTTAATAGAAACTCTTATCGACTATTGATAAGGCCTGGTTATGAATAAAGAATATGGCAGATTGATGATTGATATTGAAGGCATCTCTTTATCTGATGAAGACAAATTATTAATAGAAAGTAAACATATTGGAGGGATAATATTTTTTACAAGAAATTTTACTTCCTTTGATCAGATAAAAGACTTGGTGGATCAAATTAAAAATATTAAAGAAAATATTATCATTGCTGTCGATCAAGAGGGCGGAAGAGTTCAGAGGTTTAATAAAGATTTTACGAAAATACCCTCAATGCAAAAAGTATCAGAATATGCTAAAAACAATGATGATATATTGTTTTTAAAAGAAATTGGTTGGTTAATTTCTAGTGAATTAGTTGCAGCAGGGATAGATATAAATTTTGCTCCGGTGCTTGATATAGATAAGAATACATCAAGTATTATTGGAGACCGGGCTTTTTCAGATAAGGCGGAAGAAGTTGTTTTTTTTGCATCTAAATTTATTGATGGCATGCATGAAGCTGGGATGAAGTCTACTGGAAAGCATTTTCCAGGCCATGGTGGAATTTATGAAGATAGTCATAAAGAAATAGCGAAAGATAGCAGGAACTTGGATGAATTATTACAATCAGACATTAAACCATATAAAGAGTTATTAAAAAAATTAGATGCAGTGATGTGTGCCCACGTTTTATATTCACTAATAGATAGTAATATTCCGAGTTTTTCAAATTACTGGATTAAAGATATCTTAAAAAAAGAAATTCAATATGATGGTTTAGTTTTCAGCGATGATTTATCCATGTTTGGAGCTGGAGATGAAACCTATCCATCCAAAGCAATGAAATCTATCAATGCTGGATGTGACATGATTTTGGTATGTAATAGCAGAAAAGAAATTAATAATATTATTAATGCTTTTGAAGAAAATGAAGTCAGTCTTTCAAATAAAATATACAAAATGAAGAAAGATTTTGATACAGATTGGATCGAATTAAAAGTTAGTAAGAGAAGGACAATTATCAAAGATAAATTAAATAATATTAGGAGTTAAAATGAGAAGAATAATCACAGGCCATGATGAAAACGGTAGATCTATTATTTCAATAGATGGACCTCCCGCTAGATCAATTGGAGAGGACGTTGGAGGACTATTCGAAATATGGAACACAGATGGCAATGATATTATTTCATCTGATTCTAGTGACAGGGCAGATGAGGATATTATTCTTTCACCACCAAAAGGCGGAACAAAGTTTAGATATTTTCAGATTAATCCTATGCCAGAAGGAGTGTCAAACGAGATGATGCAAGAAATTGCAGCTGATGCTTTTGAAAAGATTGGAGCATCACATCATAGGATTGATACTTCAAAGCATCCAGCAATGCATAAAACAGAAACTATAGACTACATTATTCTATTAAAAGGAGATGTGACATTGATTCTTGATGAAGAAGAAGTAGATTTAAAACCCTTTGATGTAGTTGTTCAAAGGGGAACCAATCATGCATGGACAAATAATGGAAATGAGCCAGCTCTTTTAATAGCAATTCTTGTTGATAGCGAAATTAAATAAAATTAAAACCCAGCTTGTCCAGATTCAATGATTTGATAGTAATCTTGATCTAATTCAACATAAATGCTTTGTCCTGGCTTTTTAATATAAATCTGATCACCCTTAACTTTATCTAAATGATAAGCCTCATCTCTTAGATCATTCTTTTTTAATTTAAAAGTTCCAGTTGTTTCAAGTTCTTCAATAATTCTTACAAAGACTGGCTGAGCATAACTTGGCAATTTTTCTGAGACAAAAGAAGAAAAGTTTTCCCAGTTAAAGTTATCTAAAGAACAATTAAATGCAACCATTCCTGCGCGACCTTCACTTTTGGGAATTTTTACACCATATACGTTAGCCATATTAACTTGATCATATAAATTCAATATCTCTGCTACTTCATTGGTAGAAACATTTTCTGCCTTCCATCTAAAAGTATCTCCGACTCTATCAACAAATTGATAATGCTTTCTCCCAAGTGCAAATCCAACATCCATTGTTTTTATAAGATCTCCAGTATTAAACCAACGATCACCTTTCTCAAAAACATTAGTTATAACCTTCTCTTCACTAGCTTTCTTATCTGTGTAACCGTTATATATTGCATTGGGCCCAATTTCTACAAGTAAAAGACCTGGTTGATTTTCTTCAACTTCAATATATTTACCATCTTCATTTTTTACCAATTTATCTTCTGCTACGTCATATTCAAAAATTCCGACTCGTGCGTTCGTCATTCCAATCGTTTCATCTTTATTTAAAAGATTCATGAACAAAGCATTGCCTTCACTTGCTCCGTATATTTCAATAATTCTTTCAACATTAAATCTATTTCTGAAAGAATCCCACAAATCTGGTCTCAAACCATTTCCAACCATTTTTGATATTGGATTATTTTTTTCTTCATCTGATGGATCTTGAAAACTTAAATATCTACATAGTTCACCGACATATACAAATGCAGTCGTATTAAATTGTTTTGCTTCTTTCCAAAATGATGAGGCAGAAAATTTACGTCTAATAAATGTAGCAGCTCCTGCTTGAACGCATGCACAAAGGCCTAACATTAAACCCGTTGAGTGATAGAGGGGTAAACAATTGTACATACAATCTGAATCATCCATTCTGTATCCACCTTTTGTTATATTAATAGAAGCAGCAATAATTTTTGAATTTGGAAAGAGTGCTGCTTTTGGAACTCCAGTAGTTCCAGAAGTAAAAATATAGAAGGCTGTATCTTTTGCTGTGACCATATCAGTCATATCAAGATTTTCTATTTTAGAGTCGTCCAGAAGCAGTTTTAAGTTTGATGCCCAATCAGGACATAAGAATTTATCACCATCTTTAACCCAATATATATCTGATTTATTTGAGATATTAATATCATCTAGAACATCTTCAAGAGATGAGGCAAGCTCGGCTCCAACGATGCATTTTTTTGAATCAGATGAGTTAATGCAATGAATTAATGGCTTACCAGTCAAACTTGTATTAATCAAAACACCAATGGCACCAATTTTATTTAGAGCAAGAATGCTAATAATATAATCTGATCTGTTTTCCATAAAAAGAACCACTCGATCACTGTGACAAATCCCATCTTCTGCTAATTTGTGTGCGAGTTTATTTGCAGCCACATTGGTTTCCGCATATGTCCATGTCTCATTTTCAAAATATATAAAATTATTATTACCAAAATTATTAACTGTTTCTTGAAAAGAATGAGCTAACGAAGCATTGTCATCAGGATCAGGAAATTTGTATCTTAAAAGTGGAATAAGATATTTTAAATCTCCAATTACTCTAAAAAATTCAACTATTTTTTTAAACATGTATTAAATTAATATATAAACTCTATTTATATTATAATCCTCCAACACTTTTAAATATAGGAAGAAAATATGAATGACCAAAAAAATTATGATTTTGTTATATATGGCGCATCAGGTTTTACTGGAAAATTAGTTGTTGAATATGCAATAGCTAAATATTTAGATTCCGAAGATATCTCATGGGCTATTGCAGGAAGAAATATAGATAAGCTCAATGAGCTTAAAAAAGAATTAAATATTTCAGATCAAATTGAAGTGCTTCATGTTGATAGCGATGATCAATCATCAGTTGAAAGCTTGGTGAAGAATACAAAATGTGTATTAACAACTGTTGGCCCATATCAGCTTTATGGAGAAAACATTATAAGGTCTTGCATTTCTTCTGGTACAGATTATGTAGATTTATGTGGTGAGCCTGGATGGATGCATAAAATAATTGATGAATGTTCTGAAGAGGCTAAATCAACAGGAGCTAGAATTATCTTTTCCTGTGGGTTTGATAGTATTCCTTTTGACCTTGGAGTTAAGTTTGTACAAGATGAAGTAATGTCTAAAACAAATCAATATGCATCATCAGTAAAGGGTAGGGTAAGAGCAATGAATGGTGAATTTTCTGGAGGGACGGCTGCATCTATGAAGGCAACAATGGCATCACTTAAAACCAACCCAGAACTATTAAATGTTTTAATAAACCCACACGCATTATGTGAAGGCCATTCAGGAGCTCCGCAAGAGGATGACTCAAAACCAAAATTTGATGAAGAGTTAGATACTTGGGTCGCACCTTTTTTTATGGCACCAATTAATACAAAAAATATCCATAGATCTAATAAATTACAAGATCATGTATATGGAGAAGACTTCATGTATAACGAGATGTGGATAATGGGACCAGGTGATGAAGGTAAAAAGGCTGCAGAAATGGTAGCAGGTGCGAATCCAATAGGTGGAGAAGATGCACCTAAGCCAGGAGAAGGTCCCTCAAGAGAAAAAAGAGAAAATGGAAATTACGATATCTTATTTTGTGCTGAAGTTGATGGACATGTTTTTAAAGCGTCTGTCTCTGGAGATATGGATCCTGGTTATGGTTCTACTTCAAAAATGATTACAGAAAGCGCAATATGCTTAATAAAAGAATCATCTGATTTGGCAGGAGGAATCTACACTCCAGCAGCTGCATTAGGTAAAAAACTAATAAAAAGACTTGAAGACAATGCTGGATTAACTTTTAAAGTTGAATAACTCTAAAGTTCTCCCTTTTCTCTTAATTCTGCCCTAATTTTAGTTGCACTAATTGTAGTTATCTCTTCATCAAATGTCTCTTCTTCAAATGAATAGCCAACACCTCTGCCGTAAGTAATATTAGTTATATTGGGCACTAGCATTATCTCGAAATCCTCCCCCCTTTTATACCCATCTTTAGAAAGATTTTCTTCAATATTTCTACAAACTGTATCCCAGCAAAAAGGATTATCATCTTGATTTTCTCCACCAGATACACCTTCAACATCTCTAACTTGTATTATTACTTGACCAGTTTTTTTTATACATCTTTTAAAGAGTTCTTGATGTCCTTTGTGCCATGGCTGCCATCTTCCAAGCATTTGAACAGTAGGCTTTTTCCAGTCAAACATTTTTAAGTATTTCTTTTGAGATTATTTCATGATTTTCATCATTCATTTCTGTAATTTTGTAATCAATATCTGAAGGCTCTTCAAACATTTTATTAGTATCTTCATATTTTCCTGATTCAATAGTATTCATCCATATAGTTATATCAGGAGCAAAATTTTCTTTTGTTTTTTTAGTAGGGCATACGAAGTCGCAGATAACTATTCTTCCCTGACTTTTTTCAAAATCAGCTAAACTCTTCATTCTTAAGCTTTGTCTTATTCTGCCTTTAGGAGAAAAATCCCAATCATTAGCCATTTCCCTGACAATATCAGCGTTATACCATGCTGCTTCTAAAATAGGCTGCATTCGTTTTGCTAAATAAGTTTTACCACTACCTGGCAGGCCCATAATTAATATTTTCACTATCTTTGCCTTACAATACTAAATATCTCATTCTTAAATTGAATTTTACCTGAATTGTTTATAGTCTTTTTAACTTTATTATGAAGCCTTGTATTAGCCTCTATATTAAGAATATCTTTTTCAGGTATTTGCCCTACATATAAAATATTAGCCCATTTGGCATCTGTATTATGTCCAAATAATTCTGTTACAGTTTGATCCGGAGACTTTCTAAATTTAAAATAGTAACTTATTGGATTTAAAAATTTATAAATATTATTTTCTCCAAAAGGATTATCTTTTAAGTGCTCAATAATGTCTTTGGCATTATTTGGAAAAGCTTCTTTATCTTTAAATGCTAACTTAAGAATTTTTTGAACAGATTCTCCTCCACATGAATGAGTAACTATTAGTTTTCCAGATTTATTTAATAGCCTCATTAAAGGACCAATTACATTATTTACTTTAACTTTTGCTGAAGAGGCAGCTCTATATGCTTGTGAGGCAATAATTAAGTCATATTTATTATTCTTATAATCATTGCTTAGAAATTGTTTAAGATGTTTTTCATTATCTTCACGATATATTCTAATAATGCATGGACTTGAATAAGATGTTCTTCCTTTATTATCAATTTCTATACCCCAATTCTTTTTAATAAAATTTCCTAATTTGGCTCCAGATATCTGAGAATTAAAATCATATGAATTATCACTCTTGAGAACTAAATTAAATTTTTTAACTCTTTTATCTTTAATTTTATTTGAGCTCTCTATTGAACCCAACTCAGAAAATTTAACATTACTCATCGTAATTAATAAATTAGGATGTTCAACAAATCTATCAGGTGTCTTCTCTAACGTATTTTTTAAGTCCTCGTAACTTACTTCTTTGCCAGTAATTAATAGTGAGGTATAAGGATGATACCTATGAAAACTTTTTACGATATTTGAAAATATTGTTCCATCACCAGTTCCAGCGTCTAAGACTCTTAGGTAAGATTTATTTTGTGACAAGCTTGCAATATGTGCATAAATTTTTTCAGAAATTGCTTTTTTCTCTCCAGTATTTTGAATAAATGATAAATATTTTAATCGATCATCAAAGAATCTTTTTTTACCCAATTTTTACCCCTAAATTGCCTATGTAAATAATAATCTAAATAACAAAATAATGCATTTACTCATTGGATATTTTGAGATTAAAATAGCAATAAATTCATACTACAAATTAAAGGAGAATACATGACTGAATCAAAGCTGCCCTTAATGATCGGTATTGGAACGCGTATAAGAAAATCTCCTTATTACGAATCGAATTTAAAGTATGGAGTCACTGGTTTCACGGTATACAATAAAATGTATTTGCCCACTGGATTTTCTGATCCATTAAAGGAATATGAAAGCCTAATAAATGACGTAACTTTTGGAGATTTCGCAGCTGAAAGACAAATAGAAGTAAGTGGTCCAGATGCTCATAAATTTGTTTGTTATATTCAACCAAGAAATTTAGATCAATGTGACATTGGTTCTTGTAAATATATTATTTTGACTGATATGGATGGCGGCATAATAAATGACGCATGCTTATTAAGATTAGAAGAGGATAAATTTTGGATTTCACCTGGAGATGGTGATGTAATTCTATGGCTGCAAGGGATAGCAATCAATTCAGGAATGGATGTAGCCATACATGAACCTGATGTATCACCTTTACAAATTAGCGGTCCAAAGTCAGGAAAACTGATTCAAAAGTTATTCAAGGGAGAGCATGATGACTTAGGCTACTATAAAGCTGAGCAGACATCTTTAGAGGAAATCCCAATGGTAATTGCAAGAACTGGATGGAGTGGAGAGCTTAGCTATGAACTTTATTTACAAGATAGAAAGCTTGGTAATAAACTTTTTGAATTGGTTTACGCAGCAGCTGAAGAATTTAATGGAAGGGTAATAGCCCCAAATATAATAAGAACCATTGAAGGGGGATTATTATCCTACGGAGGTGATTTTGGCAGAGAGCACAATCCTTACACAATTGGATTTGGTAGACTAGTTAATCTTGATCAAGAGGGCGATTTCATTGGCAAAGAGGCACTTAAAGTTATTAAAGCAGAGGGACCTAAAGAGATGTTGGTAGGCATTGAGTTAGAAGGAGATCCGATTATCAAAGCCCCAGAAAACTTTTGGCCGGTTAATAATTCTGATAATAAAAAAATTGGTCGAGTCTCAAGAGCATTCTTTTCACCAAGACTGCAGAAGAATATTGGATTGGCAATTGTTGATATTGATTATGCTGAAGAGGAAACAAAATTTTCTGTTGCAACGCCAAATGGAGACTTACAATCAGTGGTTGTTTCTTTACCTTGGTTTAAAGCTGAAAAAAATACAAATCTTGATTAAATATGCATACTAAATATAAACTTTTACTTTTATTTCTTACTATATCTATGAATGCCTTATCTAATATCTCTAATAATCCATCGAATTGGTATCTTGTCACAGATCAAGTTATGGGCGGCAAATCAGAATTGAGGGTAGAGGTTGATGATGGAGTTTTTAGCCTAAGTGGTTACGTAACTACAGAAAATAATGGCGGCTTTGTTAGGCTCGCACATAGCCCAAAAAATGTTGATAAAGAGGTTAAAGGAATTCGTTTTATGGCCAAAGGTAATAATGAAACTTATGAGGTGCATGTAACCATGCAGGGTTTAAGGATGCCTCCTTGGGCTTATCATAGTTCAACATTTGATGTTAATACTGAATGGAAAATGTTTGAGATAAACTTTTCTGATTTTGAAAAAAAATCTGGAGTATCTGCAAAACTACTGCCTAATAATATAAGAGACATTAGCTTCGCAGGATATGGAAGAGACTTTGATGTTGATTTGCAAGTCAAAGAAATAAGCTTCTATTAAAAATGTTTTCATCTCAAGATAAGCTTTTTATGGAAAGGGCTATCGAACTAGCTAAAGAATCTTTTGATGATGGTGAAGTTCCAGTAGGGGCTGTCATAGTTCAAAATGAAACAATCATAGGCGAAGGAAAGAACAAAGTAATATTTGAAAATGATGTGACTTCGCATGCAGAAATAAATGCGATAAGAGCTGCATCTAAAAAGATAAAGAACTACAGGCTTAATGATTGTTCTATGTATGTAACATTAGAGCCTTGTCACATGTGTGCAAAAGCTGCGGTGGATGCAAGAATGAGTTCTGTAATTTTTGCTGCATCAGAACCAAAAACTGGAAGCATAATTTCAATAGATAATTTTTTTGATAAAAAAGAACTAAATCATAATCCAGCATATCAACATGGCTTATTAAAGGATGAGAGCTCTAAGCTTCTAAAAGATTTTTTTAGATTGAGGAGGTAGATATATTTTTTTCCATCGTGGTATGAGGAATGCCAGTATCTGAGCCATTATATTTCTTCAAAGCTTCATATCCTGAAATTCTATAAAAATCTATCGCATGATCTCTAGCATTAAGAACTATTTTTTTTGCATTATTTTCCACAGCATTTTTTTCAAGCAATTTAAGCACTTGCTTTCCAATACCAGTTCCCTGAAGATCTTTTGAAACAGCCATATATCTAATTTGTGCTTCATAAGTTTTATTAAAATGAAGTCTGCCACAAGCAATAATTTTTTGATCCTTAATTCCAACAAGATGAAATGCAGATTCTTCATATTTGTCTTTAAGTGAGTCGATATCTTTACCTAAAGGCTTTCGAAGTATTTCCCACCTGAATAAATCATATTCCCTAAATTCTTTATTATTTTCAGGAGTCTTATAAGTGATCTCACTCATCAAGCTCAAGCCATACAGGGCAATGATCAGATGGTTTTTCCATTCCACGAGCAACGTGGTCTATACCCACACTATTAATGGAATCTTTTAGATTTTCTGAAAGCATAATATGATCTATCCTAAGTCCTCTTTGCGGATCCTGATCAAACATACGTGATCTATAATCAAACCAAGAGTATATAGATGATTCATCTGGATTGATTACTCTCCAGGTGTCTACAAATCCTAAATCTTTAATACTGTTCCACATTTCTCGCTCTTGAGGTTGGAATGAAGTTTTGCCTTCTCTGAGCCATCTTTTTGCATTTTGCTCACCAATACCAATATCAATATCTTCAGGAGAAACATTAAAATCTCCCATCACTATCAAATTAGATGAAACTTTCTTGAGATCGAGAATATGTTCTTTTAAATCAGCGTAGTATTTAATCTTTTTTGGAAACTTTGTTTCATGATTTATATTTTCTCCTTGAGGAAAATAACCGTTCATTACAATCAATTCCTCATTACCATATTTAAAGGTTGATTGAATAAATCTTTTTTGATCATCTTCTGTGTCATTAACAAATCCTTTTACTGTATTAATTGGTTTTTCTTTGCTTAGTATTGCAACCCCATAATGACCTTTTTGCCCCCAATATTCTGCGTGATAACCTATTTCATTGATGACTTCTATAGGGAATTCAGGATCATTAACCTTAGTTTCCTGTAGCCCAATGATATCTGGATTAATAGTATCTCTAAGGTGCTCAATTTGATGAGGCCTAGCCCTAATACTGTTTATGTTAAATGACACAATTTTCATTATTGTTTCACCAAAGACAAAATATTTTTGTTCTCTATGTTTAAAAAATCATTAATGATATTAGTAGACTCAATTAATTGATAATCATTTTTAAGATTTATCATATTATTATTAAAATCGTCTTCATTGTCATTAAATTCTTCCATTTCTGAATAGGTTAGGAAAACATTTAAACCTAATCCAGATCTTCTCTCATTTTCAATTTCAAGCAACCAATCTTTCCTCAGTTCTTTTTGTGTTTTTCTATTGTTAATATTTAGACTCAACAATTTTTTATTTTTATTTAAGTCATATCTATTTCTAACTTTCTTAAGATAATTTAAGTTTGGTTCATCACTTAATCTAAACTCAAATTGACTTATAACTTGCTCAATCAGCTCTTCATCTAATTTAAATTTCTTATGTCTATAGGGCCTTATTACATCCCACGCCATTGCTGTTGGATATGAACTCTCACCAACTGTATCAATATCCCAGGTAACAGGTAACTCTATATCTGGAACAACGCCTTTGTTTTGCGTGCTCATTCCATTTATTCTGTAATATTTTGATTCTGTAATTTTTATTTGCCCTGAAGAAAGATTTTCTAAGCTTTGAACAGTTCCTTTACCAAAAGTTCTTTGACCTACAACAATGCCTCTTTTGTAGTCTTGAATAGCTCCAGCTACAATTTCTGAAGCCGAAGCAGAATATCTATTTACCAGAACTAAAAGAGGTTTTTCCCAAACCTGATCAGCTCTTGAAGAACCGTATGGTTGAATATAGCCTCTGCTTTGTTTTACTTGGACCGTAGGTCCTGAAGAAACAAATAATCCAATTATTTTGTTTGCCTCAATTAAAGCTCCACCACCATTATTTCTGAGATCTAAGATAACAGCATCAACATTAGATTCATTAAATTCTTTGAGAATATTTTTAACATCATTACTGCTACTTCTATAATCCTTTTTTCTTTTTTGATATTCCTCAAAATCAATATAAAAAGAGGGCAGATCAATGATTCCAATTTTATTATTATTTATATCTATAATTTCAGATTTTGCAGCTCTATCCTCAAGTTTAATTTCTTCTCTTTTAAGAATTACTAATTTACTCGAATCATTATCAGAATCAAACGATATAAACTCTATTTCAACTTCAGTTCCAGCTTCGCCTCGAATAAGATCGACAACCTCGTCAATTCTCCAGCCAACCACATCTTCATATTCAGAAGAACCTAATTGCCTTATTTTTGTAATTCTATCTTCTGGATTAATTTTGCCTGATTTTTCTGCAGGACCTCCAGGCACTAAGTTAATTATTTTTGTATAGTCATCCTCAACACCTAGAAGAGCTCCAATACCACTAAGCTTTAAGCTCATATTTACATCGAAATCTTCTGCAGATCTTGGAGATAAATAGGATGAATGAGGATCAAATTGATTAGTTAAAATATTAATGGCTAAGGAAAATATATCTTCTTCCTTCTGTTGATTGATCCTTCTTATTCTATTCTTATATCTTTTTATTAGATCGCTATTAGGTTCTGAGCTTGAAGATTCTGACATTTTTGCAACCAATAAGTCATTCTTTGTATCTAATCTCCACAAATGTTTAAGATCTTCAAAGTTTGATTGCCACTCATTATCCTCATAAAAAATATCTAAATATTCATCTTTGGTAAAATCAAACTGATTTTCTTCTATTAACTCTATTTGAAAGTTAGAAAATTCAACTAATCTTTCAAAATAAAGATTAATAAGCTCATATGCTAGCTCAATATCAAAACTATACTCAGTGAAATTTTTAGATTTTTTGATATATTCTTGAATTTCATCTGCAATAAATAAGTTTTTACTTTCATCAACTCTTTTAATAATTGCTGAAAAGTAGCCTTCGTTTAAATTATCTTTTTTAATCTTCTTAAGATAATGATCCCTCTCAAGTTTTTTAAATATTTCTTTACTTAATTCTTTTTTAGAATCACTTATTTCAATTTTGACGTAATCATCTGCAACAATAAATGTACAAAGAAGTAAGAACAAAATTTTATAATCTATCATTTGATTTACATTCCTTGTGATTTGGCTGCTTCTTCTCTTACTATTTCTGGTGATCCGAGTATATGCCTATTTAAACCTATTCTTTTAAACCAATAATGCAAACCTAATAGATCAGTGAAACCCATGCCACCATGAACCTCAGTTGCTTTTTTTGATACAATTTTAGAAACATCAGAAATATGAGATTTCGCATGACAAGCCATTAAATCTTTATCTGTCTCATTATTATCAAAGGAATGTGCTGCATGCCATACCAGGGAGTAACAAGGTTCTAAATCTGCAGTCATCTCTGCACACATATGTTTTACAGCCTGAAATGATCCTATAACTCTATTAAATTGTTTTCTTTCTTTTGAGTAATCTACAGCTTTATCAATCATAGCTTGAGCAGCTCCTAGTGAATCAGCTGCTGTAATTATTCTTCCAGCATCAATCGCATTTTTGACTGCATCAGTTGAAGCAATTGTTTTTTCAAGAATTTCTATTTTAGTATCTTTAAAACACATTTCTTTGAATATTCTTGTTTTATCCACTGTGATCAAATCAATCACCTCTATTCCTTCAGATTCCATTGAAACAATGCCAATCTGACCCATTTGATCTGATAGCATTACATGAGTTGCATAGTCACTGTCGATTACAAAAAAAGTTTTTCCGTTGACCTCATCATTTGAGAATATAAGATTAGACCCGTCTCTTGATCCAAAAAACTCTGAAAAACCAACAGAACAGTTAATTTCATTCTTTGACATACCATCTAGATAAAATTCTTTTTGAGTATCATTTCCACCGTACTTAATTGCAATAGGAGCCATAACATAAGATCCTGTAAAGGGTAATGTGGCTATACCCTGACCAAGACTTTGCGAAACGGCAGTAGCAAAAAGCAAGTTTAATCCAAGACCGCCATTTTCTTCAGGAATCAAAATATTATTGATCCCAAGATTTATAATACCCTTATGTAAGTCATCTTTGCTTGTCTTATCATCATCACTAGAAATTTTTCGAATAATATCAAGTGGCGCGTTATCTTCAAGAAACTTTTTCACATTATCTTGAAAGAAGATTTGATCATCTGATAATCCAAAATACATATCATCCTCCTTGTTGTACTTTGGGTTCTTTTGGCATGCCAAGACCTCTTTCAGATATAATGTTTTTTTGTATTTGGCTGGTACCACCACCAATAATCAATCCAAGGAAATACATATATCCAATTTGCCATGAACCGCCATCTTTTAAATTAGGGCTATTTTCATATAATGTTCCTAATTCTCCCATAACATCTAATGCAAAACCCTCAAGTTCATGTCTAAGTTCTGTTCCAACAAGCTTTTGAATCATTCCAGCAATTTTTACATTTTGATGCTTATTTAATTTTGCTGAGAGTACTCTTAGAGAATTAGACTGAAATGCAATTACCTTACCCTGAATTTTCATTAGCTTATCTCTATAGACTGCATTCTCAATAATTTTTTCTCCATTTATAGTTTCTTCTTCCATTCTTTTAATTAAAGAATTTAATCTATTCATCATTGCATTTGGATCAGATAAAGAGCCTCTCTCATGGCTTAGTGTTGCATTAGCTACAGACCATCCCTCACCACGTTTTCCAACAATATTGCTTTCAGGAATTGTTACATCTGTAAAAAATACTTCATTAAATCCTGCATTCAACGTCATATCTACCAACGGCCTTATTTCAATACCTGGAGTATCCATTGGAATTAATAAGTAACTTATTCCAGCATGTTTCGATGCATCAGGTTCTGTCCTCACTAAACAAAACATCATTTGTGAAAACTGTGCAGTACTAGTCCAAATCTTTTGCCCATTAATTACCCATTTCCCATCAATTAATTCACCTTTTGTTTGTAAGCTTGCAAGATCACTTCCAGCATTTGGCTCAGAGTAACCCTGACACCAAATAATCTCACCGTGCAATGTTGGTTTTATGTATTTTTCTTTTTGTTCATCCGTCCCAAGTTCTAAAAGAGTTGGAACCAACATATCTATCCCTTGACCGCCCATTGGGGGAGGAATTTTTGCTTTTGAAAATTCCTCTGCAATTATTCTATTTTTTATAATGTCACTTTCGCCGCCATAACCACCATATTCTCTAGGAATCGATCTAGCAAAATAACCATTTTCTATAAGAATTTTTTGCCACTCTGACCTTTTCATTTTAATATCACCAGATTTGTAGGACGTTGATAAAGGCACTTTAGATGAATCAGAAAAATGAACACCTGAATATTTTTTACAAAATTCTTTTACTTCAGTTGTAAAATCTTTGTATTCAGATCCAAAATTTAAATTCATAATTTCTCCTGCCTAATCCCAGTTTGGCTTCCTTTTTTCAAGAAATGCAGATATTCCTTCTTTAGCATCCTTGCCTTCAAAACATTTCGTTATTTGTTCTTTTAAATAAGGAAGCGCTTCATCAAAACTTTTTGAATCTTGCTTTTCAAATGCTTCAAGACCAAATTGCATTGTTTCAGGTGCTAAACTTGCAAGCTCATTGGCAAGCTTATCAACTTTCTTATCTAGATTCTCTTTTTTTACAGATTCATTTATTAGACCCCAATCTTTAGCTTTTTTTGAATCTATTGGTTTTCCTCTCATTATAAAATCAAGGCCTGCTCTTTTTGGCATTACTCTAAATAAACCAGCCATGACCATAAATGGCCATAGCCCTCTATGAATTTCAGGTGCTGAAAAAGTTGCTTCATTTACAGCGATCGCGTGAGTTGAATTAGAAATAATCAAGAGAGCACCTGCAAGTACAGAACCTTGTATTTTACAAATAACTGGCTTATATAAATGCCTTAATGATAGACTGATATCATCAGCATTATCTAGTTTAGGAACATTTGATTCAGATTTAGTCCTAGATAAATCTGCTCCTGCGCAAAAAATATCTCCTTTTGCAGCAATAACAACAACTCTAATACTTTTTTCTTGTTTTGCATAAGCCAATGCATAATTAATTTCATTCATCATAACGTTGTTAAGAGCATTCTTCTTTTCAGGTCTATTTAGCGTAACAGTCATAATATTATTTTCTATAGTTAGTTCAACTGCTATGAATTTTAGACCTTCCAAAGATAAATTTTCCATTTTATATATTTCCCACAATGCTTTTAGGCACTTTTATTTTTTTTGCTCTTAGATATTCACCTAATGATTTAGCTTGACTATCTTTTCTATCATTAGAAGATACTCCATCTTGTAAAATATCATGGATGTAAAAATTCAAAGAAAATATATTAGATAATTCATATCTTTCAATCTTAAATTCTTTTAAATCTGGCAATAGTTCTTTTAGTTTTTCAATTGTTAAAAAGTTATAAAGAAATGCAAAACTATGAGAGTTTTTAGCCCAAACACCTAGATTAGCGCAACCGCCTTTGTCTCCCGATCTAGCCCCATATATATCACCAAAATTGATATCTTTCTCATTTTCTATTTCAATTTCTTCAACTTTTATGGGTTGTGTTTGATAATATATTTCCTCAAGTTCTAATTGGCTTGTTGGAAGGATTTCTATTTGATCTCCATCAATGTGCACTCTTTCTTTGATATATTTACTATCTACAAGAGCAGGCCAATAAACTATAACTGGTCCACTTGATTTAACTCCTCCTTGAGCAAAAAAACCAGGTATATTTGCTAATGCTAATTCAATTATTTTGGCGCTAAAAAGTCTCCCAACTAAGTTTTGATCTTTAGATTTTACTGAAACAAAAAGAGAAGCCATTGCTTCTTCGTTGCTAGCGGGATCTTCCTTGTCTGTTCTATGCAGTTGAACTGAAACTTCATCAAATTGATCTTTACCTCCAACGGAATTGAAAAGGGCATCAGTGAATACTTTAGCCTTATCCTCAATATCTAAACCTGTAAGAATGATTTCCATACCATTTCTATAGCCGCCTGCAAGGTTAATGCAAACTTTATGCTTATCCGGGGGTGAGCTTCCTCTGCAGCCTGAGATGAAAACTTTATCTTTTTCAATTGTTTCAATTTTTATAGTATCAAAGTGAGCTATAACATCTGGATTTATATATGCTGGTGAACTTATTTCATATAAAAGTTGCGCGGTTACAGTTCCAACTGATACCAGTCCGCCTGTATCAGGATGCTTAGTTACATTAAAACTACCATCTTCAAAAATCTCAGCAATTGGATAACCAACATTATCAAAGCTAGGAACTTCTTTAAAAAAAGCGTAATTTCCTCCGGTAGCCTGACATCCACATTCAATAATATGTCCAGCAGCAAGAGCGCCTGCCAATGCATCATAATTATCTCTTTGCCAATTAAATTTCCATGCTGCTGGACCAATTACGACTGCTGCATCAGTAACCCTTGGACAAACAACGATGTCAGCACCTAGATCTAAAGCTTCTTTAATACCCCATGCACCAAGATAAGCATTTGCGGTTAGGGGAGAAAAATCCGAGTCATTTAGATTCATATTTTTATCAATATTTCTGAATTCTTCTCCGGATTGATTTAAATCAGATATCCTTGGCATTAAATCATCACCATCGATGTAAGCTACTTTCATATCTAAAGATTGAGCATTTAAAATTTTTTCTATCTCATTAGCCATTGATTTAGGATTTAAACCGCCGGCATTACTAACAATCTTTATGTTTTTTTGTTTGCATGATTTAGCAATTTCATTAATTTGCTTAAGAAAAGTGCCTACGTAACCTTTATCTTCACCTCTTTGCATTTTTTGATTAAAGAGAATCGCCATTGTTAATTCAGCAAGATAGTCGCCAGTCAAGACATCAATAGGACCACCATCTACCAAATCTTTTGCTGCAGATAACTTATCACCATAGTAACCGCTGCAGTTTGCTATTTTTATAAATTCTTTTTTCATTAGTTTTCTAGCTTGATACCATTTAAGACAATGCTTGTTATAGAATTTGCAGATTCCTCTGGCGTTAAGCTGATAGATTTTTTATTCTCTTTTTTAAAGAACTCTCTTCCAATCCCTCCCAATAAAATTGAGAAGGCTTTAACATCAATAACTTTAATTTCTTTTTTCTTGATAGCCTCCACCAAGAGATTTTCAATAAAGTTTTTAATAAATCTTTCATGATAATCTGCTGTTTTCTTTGATCCGTTTATTTTTTCCATATCTTTAAGAAACCTATCAAATTTTTGGCCTACAGCTTGATTGACTATAAAAAGATATTGCTCTAATTTTTCTATGGGTGAATTAACTTCTGCAACAGAATCCATTGCGAATTTGCCCAATTTTCTAAGGATATTATCCATCGTCATCAAAATTAATTCATCTCTGCTAGGGGCTATTTCGTATAGTGTTCTCAAAGAAATCTTCAGTTCCTTTGCAATTTCTGACATTGTAAGACTCGGCACTCCTTCTTCTAATAATTTTTCAAGGGCATCAATAATTTCATGATGTCTTTTTGTATATATTCTTGAATGTTTATTTTTAAAAGAATTCTTATATTCTATATTCTGCATTAAACAACTATTTAACTACCATTAGCAAAGCACCATTTTCTACTTGATCATTTACCGAAATCAATAACTCTGAGACAGTTCCATCTTCACTCGCTTTAATTGAGTGCTCCATTTTCATTGCCTCTAAAATAACTAAAGTATCCCCAGCTTTAACCTTCTTACCTTTTTTCACTTTTACATCAATTACTTTTCCAGGCATTGGAGCAATAAGGCCACCAACAGTAGCTTCAGAGCCTGGCATATTAAACCTGGGTTGCACGTAAAGCATTACATCTCCAAAAGGCATATGAACTAAAATATTATTTTCAGATACTGTAACCCTCGAATAATGTCTTCTTCCATCAAACATTAAATCTATTCCTCTTTTATCACTAGAGTAAATGTAAGCCTCCTTATTAGATGAGAAAATAAATTTATGATTTCTTTGACATTTATACTCAACAACATATTCAGTATTTTCAAATTCAAAAATTATTTTTTGACTTGGAAGTCTTCCATTTGTCCAGCCTGATGGCATAAATTTAGCTACATTAGAGATATTTCTATTTTGTTGTTGCATCCACATTGCAGCAATAACTGTCACGTGCTCAATTTCTGATTGATTAATTTCAAGCTTTCTATTCGGGCTGACTCTTTCAATAAAATCAGATGTAGTATCTCCATCTAAGAACTCTTTCGTTTTCAAACAATTGATTAAAAAATCTCTATTTGTCTTAACACCTCCAATATGGGCAGACTCAAGAGCCTTAGATAGCTTACTGGCTGCATCAGTTCTATTTGGAGCATACGAGATTATTTTTGCAAGCATAGGGTCAAAATCTGTTCCTACAACTGTTCCAGTTTTTACACCAGTGTCCCATCTAGCCTCAGCAGAATTATTTTTCTCAAAAGCTATTAAAGTTCCAATTTCTGGAAGAAATTCATTACTTGGATCTTCTGCATACAACCTTGCTTCAATTGATGAACCCGTCCACGTAATGTCCTCTTGAGAGAATTTAAAAGGTTCACCCCTTGCTATTTTAAGTTGCTCATATACCAGATCTATTCCAGTAACTTCTTCTGTGACCGGATGTTCCACCTGAAGTCTAGTGTTAACTTCTAAAAACCAAAATTCTTCAGTTTTGTCATCGAATAGAAACTCTACAGTGCCAGCTGATTCATATTTGATTTGTTTTGCTAGCTTAACCGCAGCATCACCCATTTTATTTCTTACATCATCAGATATTCTAGGAGAGGGCGACTCTTCAATTATTTTTTGATGTCTTCTTTGTATTGAGCATTCTCTTTCACCTAGATGAACTACATTTCCTAAAGAATCTCCTAAAATCTGGATTTCTATATGTCTTGATTTTTCAACATATCTTTCAATAAAAATTCTCTCATCATTAAATCCACTTTTTGCTTCTCTTTGTGCACTTATAATAGATTCTTTCAGGTCACTCTCTTTATTGACAATTCTCATTCCTTTTCCACCTCCACCAGCAGCAGCTTTAATTAGAAGTGGGTATCCAATTTTTTTTGCTTCACTAGGCTTTGAAGTCATTGGTAATGTTGGAACATCAGCCTTTATAGCTAATTCTTTTGCCTTTAATTTATCTCCCATTACTGAAATAACATGTGGAGATGGGCCAACCCATATTATCTTTTCTTTTTTTACCTTTCTAGCAAAAGAAGCATTCTCAGATAGAAACCCATATCCAGGGTGAATAGCTTGTGCTCCAGACATTTTTGCAGCTTCAATTATTTGATTTCCATCAAGATATCCGCCATCCTCTAATCTAATAGATTCATCTGCTTGTGTAACAAAAAGAGCATCCTTATCTGCATCAACATATACCGCAACAGATCTAATACCCATTTCTTTTGCAGTTTTGATAATCCTGCATGCAATTTCACCTCTGTTAGCAATTAATAATGAATTAAAGATCATAATCTAAACACTCCATATTCTTTTGCGCCCTCAACAATATTATTGCTTACTATTGATAAGCAGAAACCAATTACATCTCTTGTGTCTCGAGGGTCAATTATTCCATCATCAGTAAGCATACTGCTTGCTACAAGACCATGTGATAATTTCTCTAGGTAATCGATAACCATTTCTTTAAGTTGACTATCAGCTTTTTCATCAAACTTTTTTCCATCTCTTTTTGCTTTAGCCTTTCTAACAATAGACATAACACCTGCCATTTGCTCAGGTCCCATTACAGCAATTTTTGCTGTCGGCCATAAGAACGTGAACCTATTATTAAAAGCTTTGCCTGACATGGCATATGTTCCTGCTCCATAAGAAGCACCAACAATAAAAGTAATGTGAGGAACTGTTGAATTTGAAACAGCATTAATAAGCTGAGAACCTTTTTTAATAATACCCTGTCTTTCAAAATCTTTGCCAACAAGAAATCCTGTTACATTATGTAAAAATATTAGTGGTATATCTCGTTTATTACAAAGCTGAATAAAACTAGCTCCTTTCTCAGCTGACTGAGGATAAATAGGACCATTATTACCAATTATTCCAACCTGATATCCATGAACACATGCCCAACCACAAACCAATGATGACCCGTATAAAGGTTTAAATTCTTCAAATTTAGAACCATCAACAAATCTAGCAATAATTTCTTTTATATCAACAGCAGACTTGAGATCCTCACTTAATATACCTAGCAATTCATCCATATCATATGCAGGTTCTTTAGATTCTATTTTTGGATCTGGGCCTTTTTTAGACCAATTGAGATGTGATACAACTTCTCTACAAATCCTAAGTGCATCCATTTCATCTTCAGCCAAATAATCGGAAAGTCCAGAAACTTCAGAATGCATCTGAGCTCCACCAAGAGTCTCATCATCAGATTCTTCACCTGTTGCCATCTTAACTAGCGGAGGACCTGCAAGAAATGCTTTTGATTGATCTTTTATAAAAATATTATAGTCCGACATTCCTGGTTGATATGCACCTCCAGCAGTTGAAGAACCAAAAACAACTGATATAACAGGAATTCTTAATTTTGATAATTCAGTCATTTCATAGAAAAATCTACCTGTTGAAGCAAAATGACCTTGTTGAATGCTTGGAGCTATTGGCGGTGAATCACTTTTATTATTTCCAACACTTAGGTCACCACCAGCAGATTCAACAAAACTTATGAATGGAATTTTATTTTCTCGAGCAATCTCTTTTGCTCGCTTCCATTTTTCACCGACATAAACTGTCATTGCTCCAGCTTTTACTGTTGGATCATTTGCAAAAATCACACACTCTGTACCAGAAATTATTCCGACTCCTGAAACACAACCTCCTCCAACATGATAGTTAGTTGTTCCATAGGCTGCAAAAGGTTGAATTTCTAAAAAAGGACTGTCTTGGTCAAGAACATTAAGTACTCTTTGCCTGACTGGCATTTTTCCACGTTTTGCTAAACGCTCATGATGATGAATACCACCACCAATTTCCGCTAAATCAAGGAGCCCATCTAAGAATTTCAGCTTATCAAGCATCATCCTTTTATTACTTTGATATTGCTCTGATTTAATATCGAGGTTAGTTTTAATTTTTGGGGCAATATTTTCTTTTTTCATAATGCTTAGATATTTGATATTTGCTAATGGTAATATATTATATAAAATATTACCAATAATTATATGTAAAATAATAACTACAAAACCAGTATGATAAAAATTTACGGTACAGAAAACTCAAGAGCCATGAGGCCTATATGGACTGCAGAAGAAATGGGCCTGGATTATGAGTTGATCATGATGCCATTTCCACCGAGGGTATTTATGAAAGAATATTTAAATATAAATATTTTAGGCACTATTCCTTATATGATTGATGGCGATATAAAGATGACTGAATCAGTTGCAATTTCTCAATATTTGGTTGAAAAGTATGGACCAACTGATCTTCAAGTTATGCCAGATGAGGCTGATTATCCAAACTACTTAAATTGGTTATATCATTCTGATGCAACTTTGACTTTTCCACAAACTGTAGTTTTGAGATACAAGTTTCAAGAGCCTGGTGTGGCAGATGCTGCTATCGATGGTTACAGCAGATGGTTTGTTTCAAGGTTGAAACTTCTTGAAAAATCCCTAGATAATAGAGAGTATTTGTGTTCAGATCGCTTTACATTAGCAGATATATGTGTGAGCTATGCTATCAACCTTGCTGAAGCGCTTGGAATAGAACAAGCATTTAAACCAAATATCAAAAGATGGTCAGAAAATTTATTTTCAAGACCAGCTTTTATAAAAAGTAAAAGTTTTAAATATGAATCTAAAGAATAAATTTTTAATTAACACACTAATTGTTTTATTTGCAATTCCTTCTGTATACGCAAATAAAACCAATCACATTCAAACAATATATCTTGGCTCAGGTTGTTTTTGGGGAGCAGAAAAGGGATATGAAGCAATGGAAGGAGTTATTAATGCTGAATCTGGTTACGCAAATGGTTATGGAATTAAACCTAATTACAGATCAATTATTCAGTTCAAGAATAAATACAACGAAAATAATTTTGCTGAGGTTGTAAAAGTTACATTTAATAGCAATGCGATAAGCTTGGCCGAGATTTTAAAACACTATTTTGAAAATCATGACCCCACCCAACTAAATAGACAAGGTAATGATGTAGGTACTCAATATAGGTCAACTATTCTTTTTACTAATGAATCGCAAAAAGATCTTGCTGAAGAGATTATGAATCAATATCAAGAATTATTAGTTGATGGAGGATTTGGTGAAATAAAAACAAAACTAGAACCTTTAGATAACTTTTATTTTGCAGAAGAGTACCATCAAGATTATCTTAAAAAAAATCCTAATGGATATTGTCCTGATCTTTCAACTGGAATTGTATTTAATGGAGATCAGAAAAATTACCTTGATAATTCTAAATTGCTTTCTGATAAGCATATATTAGTTTTAGATTCTCAAAGCTATTGCCCATATTGTGAGAAATTAAAAAATAACGTAACTGATGACTATAAAGGAAGCATTCCACTTTCTTATAGAACTTCTGATCAATTGCATGGTCTTCAGATTAAATCGCCAACATGGGCGACACCATCAGTAATATTTTTAGAAAATGGGCGCGAGGTTTTCGCATATCAAGGATTTCTAGAACCAAAAGAATTCTATCAGTTACTAGGAAAGTTTAAGCTCGGTGACTCTGAAGCATATAACGTTGCATTCAATAAAGGTACTGATGCAAGATTCTGTAAAGAATACGAAATCTTTAAAAATACTCCTAATGGAGTATTTATCGATAAATTAAGTGGCGAGCCGCTATTTGATACTAAAGATAGGTTTGTTTCAAAGTCTGGTTGGCTGTCATTCACAAAACCTGTTGATGGGTCGGTTTACGAATTACCTGATAACAGCTTTGGTATGAGAAGAACTGAAATAAGATCAGCCTCATCCGGAATTCATTTAGGTCATGTGTTTAACGACGGTCCAAATGGAATGCCAAGATATTGTATTAATGCGACTGTATTAGAATTTAAACCTGAACAAGATATATCTTAATAAGATATTCCATAACCCATCTCGTAAGTTGGATTTAGAGAATCATCTGGCACATCCTCTTTTTGGTTTAGAACTGATTCCATTGATGAAGGTATTTCAAAAGGAAGCTTTCCTGTTGGACTAAATTCACCAAATATTCCTTCAAACATAATTCGATCCGATACACCAAATGTTCCAATTAGGCTTGAAGAAAGTTTTTTTATATCTTCTAAGATGGCTGGCCTATTCAAATCTACAACGACAATTAATTCTTTATCTTTTGAATAATTCTCAACCCTGGTATGTATTTCACTATTAAAATTTAAGTCACCATTTGGGAACAAAGTACTCAGAAAATTATCAAAGACTCTATTTAAACCAGATTCTTGATTGCCATTAAACACAGTATGGATATACATTATTATCACATCAGCATCAGATGGATCTTTTACTAATACGCCAAAATCTTTTGCTATATTGCTATCAAGACCATCAACAAATATTTTCATTCCCTTTTTTAAGGGCAGGGCTCCATTATTTTCAAGAAGAACAATAGACTTTCTTTGAGCATCAAGCCCAGCTTCTATACTCTTTTTTGTATTAACCCTATCTTTTATCTTATTTTCATCGACATAAGGATCATCGAACAATCCCAACTCAAATTTATTTACTAATATTCTTTTAACAGACTCATTGATTCTTCCTTCAGAAATTATATTTTCTTTAATAAGTTTTATTAAATAAGATGTTTCTGTCTCTCCACCATATTGATCAATACCAGCATTGATAGATTTTTCATATCTATCTGCAATCGAAAGTTCATCTACACCCCAATGCCTTCCAGTTATGATTCCCCAATCTGAACAAATAACTCCACTAAAACCAAGCTCTTCTCGAAGCAAATCTGTAAGAATATATTCATTGTAAGCCATAGCTACATCTTCATTGGTTTGACCAATAGGTATTCCATAATATGGCATTATTACTTTGAGATTATTATTAATAGCATCCTTAAAGGGAATAAGATGATAATCAAAATTATTACCAGGATAAGTTTGATTTCTACCGCTATATAAATGAGGGTCTAGTCCGTTTTGTTGAGGGCCGCCACCAGGAAAATGTTTCACCATCGTTAAAACGCTTTCACTGTTTATAGTGTTGCCCTGAAATCCATTCATGTATGCAATTGTCATATCAGAAGACAGTAGTGCATTAGATCCAAAAGTTCCAAAATTTCTAGCCCACCTTGGATCAGTTGCTAAATCTGACATTGGATGAAGTGCTGTTCTAATTCCAACGGCCAAGTATTCTTCTTTTACAATCTGCGCAAAGTTTTCAATTATCAATGAGTTGTTTGTTGCGGCGAATCCTAATTGAGATGGCCACTTTGAAAAACCATCTACTGAAAAGGATGCAACTCCGCCACCTTTAGGAACTTCATGAATAGGATCAGAACTTATTGTTATAGGTACCCCTAATCTTGATCTTGAAGCTATCTCTTGAAAATGGTTAATCTTATTTGCTAATTCTGCAGGACTAGGATTCCCATAAAGATTGAAATGAGAAATATTGTCGAAAAGTATTTGCGCTTCTGTTGATTTATTTCCTCTTATAGCAATCTCATATATCAACATCCATATATCTGGTTTAAGAGTAAAGGGTGGATGAAACATTTGCCCAACCTTTTCTTCAATTGTCATTTTATTAAGAAGATCATCAGATCTTAATTTGCTATCTAATCTGTGATCCTCATATACATCTAATGAATTATTTTTATTTAAATCCCTAAATATTTCTCCATCAATCTTTAAAATCTTTACCTCATCATATAAAGAATTTTTGATTTTTAATTTTTCTAATGGCTTAAGATAATTAATAAATCCAAGAAAAATAAGAAGTACTGAAAATAGAACAAAAAAGATTAAAATTTTTTTTAACAAGCTTATGACATTAATCAGAGAAAAACTCATTAATCCTTTCATAGGACTCAATAAACTCTTCTTTAAATTTCTGAACTGTTTGCCCAGCACTTATTGATTCATTTACAAGACCAATACCCTGACCAACCCAATAAGTTTCAAGTTGCTTAGCACCATCATGACCAATAGCAGCTTGATCTGCTACTTTCTTTAGAGCAGGTTCACTGACCATTGTTTGAAGAGGCATTGGGAGAGGTTCTGGAGCATCTTTATCTTCCCATGCTTCAACCCAAGGGGAGGTAAGTTGTCTTGAGTGTTTTCCTGTCCTGCTTTTTGATCTCACTGTGTGACTAGAAGACGCAGCTACTAATTTTTCTTTAATATTATCAGAAGTTTCTGCTTCTACTGTTGGTAAAAATACTGAAGCACACCAGACTCCATCCGCACCCATAGCCATTACTCCAGCCATTTGTTCCCCGGTGCAAATACCTCCTGCTGCTAGAATTGGAACATTTCCATATTCTTTTAGAGCTCTTCTCACTTCTGGAACAAGCACCATCGTTGAAACACTCCCACAATGACCTCCACCCTCAGTTCCAGATACAACTATAATATCAACTCCAGCTTCAGCCTGCTTTACTGCATGTTGTTTTGCACCAACCAATGCAGCAACAGGTACATTATTTTGTTTGCCCATATCAAGCATCCATTTTGGTGGAACACCTAGAGCATTAGCAACAAGCCCAATGGGATGAGAAAATGCAACTTCTAAAACTTCTTTTGCGCCATCAAGACCAGCCCCGAGAACTTGATTTGAATTTTTTTCAATTTTTTGAGATTCTGCATCTCCTCTTAGATCGGATGCATCAATATTATGTTGTTCAAGAATATCCGCTCTAAACTCTCTATGTTCTTGCGGAATCATTGATCTAAGATCATCTGTTGTAAGGTTTTCTCCTTTACCAACATAAGAATTAGGAACTAAAACATCGACCCCATATGGCTTTCCATCAACATGTTCATCGATCCAATTTAATTCAATTTCTAATTTTTCTGGAGAAAGACCAACTGCACCCAGAACACCCATACCACCTGCCTTTGAAACAGCAGCAACAACATCTCTGCAATGACTGAATGCAACTAAAGGAAATTCAATATTAAGAACGTCACAAATTTGAGATTTCATTATTACTCCAAAATAGTACTTATCAATAGTGTATATTACTTACTTTAAATTTAGAATGAATTAGAATGTGGGCTAATGAGTAATTTTACAGTTCCAGATATTTGCGATCAATATGAACATATTAAAATAGGTGATTTGTTCCTAAATTCTTATGGCCATAAAAACAAATTCTATGGTCAGGTTGAAACTGTAAAATGCGAGCATTCTAATAGTGTCGTTAAAGAACTTGTTCAAGAGGATGGCAATGGAAAAGTCTTGATAATAAATCATACAGGAGTAGAACTATGCTCTATGGTTGGAGATCAGATTGCTAAAGCAGCTTTTGAAAATAATTGGGTTGGCATTATTACAAATGGTTTTATAAGAGATGTAGAAGTAATCCAGAATATTGATATTGGAATGTATGCCATGAATTCTTATCCCAAAAAAACTGATAAATCTAAAGGTATTGGAAAGATCGGAATAGATGTTAAGCTGGGTTCAGTTGATATACATTCAGGAGACTGGATATATATTGATGCCAACGGATGGGTTGTTAGTGAGACTGAATTAAAACTTTAATTTTTCAATGTCTGCGTCTTTTTGCTGCCAAATAGAGTCAATCCAATCTTTAAAATCTTCTCTATATTGATAATCTTCAGAATAATTTTTACCTTTTAAGCTTTCAGGTATTTTATGCTTTGTCACCAAAACTTTAACTTGTTTCATTTCTCCGGTTAAAAAATTCCATGCTCCTCTTTTTTTGCTTTTATATACCAATGAATAATCTATTAAGGTATTAATTTCAGGCATTGCTGAAAGCGCAGTTGCCATTCCACCAATTTTTGGAGCAAGTAAATTTTTGTAAGGTGAATTTTGTGATGAATGCTTATCCTGTGTAAATCTCGTTCCCTCTGCATAACTAAATATTGTTGATGGTGATCTTAGAAATCGTTTACAAGATTTAATAGTATTTTCATAGTCTCTAGTTCTGAGACCAGGATTTTTTTCAATTTCCTCCTTTGAATGCCTATTAACAAAAGGCATATTTAGAGTTTGGTTAGCTAGGAAAACAAATGGAATCCACCATAACTCTTTTTTCATAAAGAACTTAAGTAATGGAATTTTATAATTAGCTGAAACAAGTAAAACAAATATATCTGCCCATGATTGATGATTTGACATTGCCATATACCAAGCATTTTGATCAAATTCTTCACCATCATCGATAAGTTCAATATTATTTCCATGCATTAATAGCATTATAATTTTGAGGCCATATACAGTGAGATCGCCAATATAATTTGAGACCTTGCTTAAAAAAATTTTGAAAGATTTGAAAGGTATCAAACCTCTTGGCAGATTAATAATTGCCAAAGTTCCGAACCCAATTATCAACTCTAACAATATTAATATAAATGTGATCAAGCCTATTAGACCTGATTTAACATTATTCATCTTAGTTCAAATACTCTCCTAGAAGCCACTAAGATTTGCATACCTTTCGGTATGAAATTTAGAACTACCAAATATTTGCTCTGCAACACGAGCTCTTTTTAAAAAAAATCCAATATCATATTCATCTGTTACGCCAATTCCGCCATGCATTTGGATGGCCTCATTTGATACAAGATGTAAGGTTTCTCCAGCAACTGTTTTTGCAAGACTAGACATTCTTTGAAGTTCGTTGGAGTTTTCATCAGCAGCTCTCATTGCTGCCATTACTGATGACTTTGTAAGTTCAAGCTCACAGAACATTTCTGCTGCTCTATGTTGAAGAGCCTGGAAAGAACCTATTAAAACTCCAAACTGTTTTCTTTGTTTAAGGTAATCTAGAGTTGTCTCAAAAGCTGATTCAGCATTTCCAAGCATTTCAGAGGAAATAGCAATTCTTCCAATATCTAAAATATCATCAACAGTTTCACCTCCCGTTTCGAGATCACCTAAAATATTAGATTCATCCACTTTGACGTCATTAAAAATTATATTTGCATAATTTCTTGAATCAGCCATATCTAGTTTAATTTTTTCTAGTCCAGGGCTTTTGGAATCAACCAAAAATAATGTCAAACCAGCATTATCGCCTTTATCTCCTGATGTTCTAGCTAAAACAATTAATAGGTCTGCACTATCACCGTCAATGACGAATATCTTTTTTCCAGTAAGAATAAAATTTGATCCTTCTTTTTTGGCACTCATTAACGTTTCAGATGGATTATGATGACTAGATTCATCAATCGCTAAAGCTGTTGTAATCTTGCCACTTACAATTTTAGGAAGATAGTTTTTCTTCTGTTCATCAGTGCCATGCTGTGTTAACCCATATGCTCCTAGTACACCAGTTGCAAACAAAGGAGAGGGTGTAAGAGTTTTTGCACATTCTTGGAGGATTACTCCAATACCTGTTACTCCAAAATTAGATCCCCCATATTCTTCAGGAATTAGAATGCCTGGCCAACCAAGATTTACCATTTCAGACCAAATATCTTTATCCCATAAAACAGGATCATTGTTATCTCTAAGAGATCTAAAATGTGAAATTGGAGATCTTTCTTCTGCAAAACTTTTTGCAGTATCTTTTAAAAATTGCTCTTCTTCTGATAAAACTAGTTTCATTTTAAATTCTATTGGCTGGGAAGACCTAATACTCTTTTAGATATGACATTCAACTGAACTTCTGATGTACCACCCTCTAAAGAATTACCTTTTGTTCTTAACCAAGCTTTTGTAAGGTTTTTATCATCATCATCAAATTCATCTCCATCCCATGCAACTCCATTTATACCTGAAGCAGCAACCATTAATTCATGTCTTTTTTTATTATGCTCAGTTCCATATAGCTTAAACATAGATGCAGTTGCACTTGCCTTTCCTCCTTCATCACCAGCTCTTTTTAAGGTTAAACCAAAAGCATGTTCTTTTATTTTATGAGAAGAAATCTCAGATCTGTAGAATCCATTTTTAATTTTTCCATTTTCCTCACCAAAATGTTTTTTAGCTATAGAAATAACATCTCTTTTACTTCCCATTCCAGCCGCTAATCCAAAATTGGAGATAAAGGCTCTTTCATGTTGCAATAATTTTTTAGCAATTGTCCATCCTGCATTAAGCTCACCAATTAAATTTTGCTTAGGAACTTCTACGTTATCAAAGAAAGTTTCACAGAAGGGCGATTTACCTGATATTAGTGTTATAGGTTTTGTACTTACACCCTTTGTCTCCATATCAATGAGTAAAAAACTAATTCCATCATGTTTTGGTTCTTTAGGGCCTGTTCTTACAAGTGCGAAAATCCAATCAGCTTTGTCAGCATAAGATGTCCAAACTTTTTGACCATTAACAAGATATTTTTCACCGATATCTTCAGCCTTCGTTGCAAGACTGGCTAAATCTGATCCTGAACCAGGCTCAGAATAACCCTGACACCATCTAATCTGACCTTTAATTATTTTTGGTATATGTTGTTTTTTTTGTTCCTCAGTTCCATATTCAAGTAACACTGGAGCTAACATCCATATTCCAAAACTGAGTAGGGGCTGTTTTGCTCCAATGAAGAACATTTCTTCATTTAATATTTTTACTTCATCTTTAGAGAGTCCACCACCACCATATTCTTTGGCAACAGTAGGCATAGTCCAACCTTTCTCACCCATTCTTTCAAGCCATAACTTTGATTCCGGATTTTTATATTCAGCATTTCTTCCGCCCCATACTTCGTCAACAGGTATACTTGGATCAGCCCCATTTCTCATTGATGCAGGGCAGTTCTCATCAAGCCAACTTTTAGTTTCTTCTCTAAATTTTTCTAAATTACTCATAATATATTTGGATAGTCATTTTTTCTTTAAATATTATATGCATATATTATGATTTTTCTAACATAGAAAATATAAAACTTTTAAATACTATTTTTATTAGGAGTATAATTCTGCATATGTTTAAAGAAATTGGAATATTTGTTAAAGAAGATTCAGCTCAAAGTACTAACAATAGTGCCTTAGATTCTATGATAAGTTGCATTTTAAATTGCGAATCAAATTTATATATAGATGAATCTTCAAATTATAAAAATGATAATGTCAAACCCTTAAGTCATAAGGATTTAGTAGAAAAAGTTGATCTAATCATTGTTTTTGGTGGAGATGGAACACTATTAAATTCAGCAAGACAATATTTAGATTCTCAAATTCCAATTTTGGGTGTAAATATGGGAAATGTTGGATTTCTTACTGACTTAAGTGTCGATAATTTCGAAACCACAATTGCAGAAATTCTTTCAGGTAATTATAAAATAGAAGAAAGAAATCTAGTTTCAGCTAAATTTGATGACAACCATTTATATGGACTAAATGAAGTGGTTATACATTCAGGCGCATATGCTCAATTGATGAGATATAGATTAAGTGTAAACAACAAAGTTGTATATGAGCAGAGATCTGACGGCTTGATTGTTGCGACACCCACAGGCTCCACTGCTTATTCTTTGTCAGCAGGAGGACCAATAATTCACCCAAGCTTAGATGTCTGGACAATTTTACCCATGTTGCCTCAAAGCCTATCTTCTAGACCTTTTATAATATCTTCAGATGAAAATGTTGAGATGGAGTTATTTGAGGGCCCTAATGACAGCGCAAAAATATGTGTTGACGGTCAGGATGACATCGATGTGTCTTATGGAGTAAAAATCTCCATATCAAAAATGGAAAAAACTTTAAAGCTTGTTCATCCAGAAGATAATGACTTTTTTGAAGCGTGTAGAGAGAAGCTTGGATGGAGCTTAAATATTTCAAAAAGTTAAATTGAATATCTTTAGGAACGCTCATTTACCAATAATTCTTTTTTCAGTCTTGTTAGCATTTTTATCTAATTTTGGATCAGTTATTGCAGTCATTGAACCGATTACATTTACCAAAATTTTAATTTCTAATCAGGGTCTTTTCTCAACAAGTTCTATGACCCAAACATTTTTAAATGAAAATCAATGGTGGAGGCTCATCTCACCAATTTTTATACATTTTTCTTTTGCACATCTAGCTTTTAACTGTTTATGGATTTATATTCTTGGAGAAAAAATAGAAAGAATAGATGGCACTTTCACTTTCATATTAATAATAGCCTTTACAGGTATTTTTAGTAATTTTTTACAATATTTTTGGACTGGTTCAAGTCTTTTTGGAGGTCTATCAGGAGTTATATACGGACTGATAGGATATTGCATGATCTTAGAGATGGATTCTAAATTTGATAAATATCAACTTCCTCCAGGATTATATTTATTTATGATTGTATGGTTATTATTTGGATTTATAGGCTTATTAGAGCTATTTGGATTTGGATCAATCGCAAATTTTGCACATTTGGGCGGACTACTATCTGGTGTTATGTTTGCTATGATATACAAAAATCTTTCTGGGAGAATATAAATTGATTAAAAAAGCTGTTCTACCTGTTGCTGGTCTTGGAACAAGATTCTTGCCTGCCACAAAAGGAATTCCAAAAGAAATGCTTCCAATCGTCGACAAACCTCTTTTACAGTACGCCGTTGAGGAAGCTGTTGGTATCGGGGTAGAAGAGATTATTTTTATAACCAGCCAAGAAAAATATGCGATTAAAAGACATTTTGAAACAGATGAAGATCTCCCCAAAAGATTAGTAAAATCTGGCAAACTAGACTTAGTGCAGAAGGTAAATCCTGAAATTTTCTCTAAAGTAAACTTTCATTATGTAATACAAGATGAGCAGAAGGGCTTGGGCCATGCCATTCTTCAAGCTGAAAAGTACATAGAAGATGAATCATTTGCTGTTTTATTGCCAGATGATTTATTTATATCTAATAAATCATGTCTCAGTCAGCTGATTGATATACACAAAGATACAAGCTCATCGGTTATTGCTGTAAATAAAGTTGATAAAAAAGATATTCATAGATATGGCGTTATTAAACCAGGCAAAATAAATGCTGATAACATTGAAATTGAGGATATTGTAGAAAAACCAAACCCTGAAGAAGCACCTTCAGATATTGCTGTTTGCGGAAGATACATTTTAAGCTCATCTATATTTGAGCATATAAAATCAACTAAGTTTGATAAAACTGGAGAAATTCAAATCACAGATGCAATTAGATCCTTACTTAATGAAGAGAAGATATACGCGGCTATATATGATGGCGATAAATTTGACTGTGGTAGTAAAAAGGGATTCGTACATGCTACCATCTCCCTTGCATTAAGAGACGAATCTATAAAGGAAGACATAGTAAATATAATAAAGGATATTGTTTGAATTTTTTTCTTAAGATATTTAAATTATTACCGCCAGAAATTGCTCATTCACTTTCATTAAATTCATTAAATATTTTATACAAGCTCAATTTATTAAGATTGATTGCACCAAATCATAAGACTACAAAAGAATTTTTTTTTCAAGGAATGGTTTTCAAAAATAAATTAGGTACCGCAGCAGGCTTAGACAAGAATGGAGATTTTATTGATGCATTAGGAGCACTGGGTTTCGGTTTTTTGGAAGTGGGAACGGTAACCCCAATACCTCAATATGGAAATACAAAACCAAGAGTATTTAGAAATTTTAAGGAAGACTCAATAATTAATCGATTAGGCTTTAATAATAAAGGCGTAGATTACCTTGTTAAAAAATTAAAATCAAAGAAATTTGATGGAGTGATTGGAGTAAATATAGGAGCCAATAAATCATCACAAGGAGATCAGCGCATCAATGATTATTTGATATGTCTTCAAAAAGTTCATGCATATGCTGATTACATAACTGTCAACATATCCTCTCCAAATACACCAAACTTAAGAGAACTTCATAATAAAGATGATTTAAAGAATTTGCTTGGCTCTATAGAAAGAAAGGCTATTGATGAAGATATCAAGATTCCTCTTTTTTTAAAAATATCACCTGACGAATCAAATGAATCTATTGATTCAATAATAGAATTAATAAATGATTCTATTTTCAGTGGAGTAATAGCAACAAATACCACAATTGATAAAACAAATTTACAAAATAAAAAGTTCATAGATATTGAGGGAGGTCTTTCAGGCAAGCCTCTAATGACGAAATCTACAAGCAAGTTATCCTATATAAGATCTCAATCAAAAGATATGCCCTTAATAGGTGTAGGGGGCGTTACTGGCAAAGAAGAATATCTGGAAAAACTAAACGCAGGCGCTGATTTAGTTCAGATTTATACTGGATTTATCATCAAAGGCCCAGAGCTTGTAAGCCAAATTCTAAGTGATTAATTAATGGAATATTTAGTTATGGTAACTGCCGCTTTGCTTTTAATAGGATCAATTTCTATTGCAATGCCATCAAAATCATCGAGAAAAATATCTAAATTAAGGATAGATGCCAAGATGCTTGGTTGTAAGATTTCATCTAACCTTTATGGAAAGAATAAGTTTAAAAATAGAAACTCTTTTGATGTTAGCTACCAAATAAAAAATTTAACAATTTTAAAAGAAGGGCATTTTATTAGAGACAAAAATAAATTTATCTTGTATTCTCCTGTCAAATTAAAATATTTAGATCATTTCAATGATATTGAAAGAGTGCTTCAAGGCATGCCTATAAGTGCAAATGAAATTATTTTTAGTAATATCTCGATCTCTTTTTTATGGAAAGAGTCAGATGGAATTAAAGAGCTTGAGTCAATATTAGAAAAGCTGAATGATTTAAAAAATTTATAAAATTAACTTGCCAACAGGACACTTTTGATGATATTCATAAAAAAGGAAAGTTTTAAAATATGACAAAATCTTTAGTAATAGTGGAGTCTCCTGCAAAAGCAAAGACAATTTCTAAGTATTTAGGATCAGACTATATAGTCGAGTCTAGTGTTGGCCATATAAGAGATCTGCCAAAAAAAGCATCACCAAATTCCAAAAGATCATCAATACCTAAAGATGTAAGCCCAGAGGAAAAAATAAGATTAAAAGCAATTAATGATAGGAATAGATTAATTAGAAGGATGGGAATTGATCCTGATAATGGCTGGACTGCTGATTGGCAAATAATTCCTGAAAAAGAAAAAGTTATAAAGTCTTTAAGAAAAGCAGCAAAAGGTGTGGATCATATTTATCTTGCAACTGACCTTGATCGAGAAGGTGAGGCAATTGCATGGCATCTCAAGGAAGCACTAGGCCCTAATAAATATGAGTACTCCAGAGTTAGATTTAACCAAATAACAAAATCAGCAATTATTGATTCCTTTGAAGATCCAAAAGAAATAGATTTAGATCTTGTAAAGGCCTATAGAGCTAGAAGATTTCTTGATAAAGTCATTGGCTTTGAATTATCACCTTTGCTATGGAAAAAAATTGCTAGAGGACTATCAGCTGGAAGAGTTCAATCTGTAGCATTAAGAGTTTTAGATGAAAGAGAAAGATTAATACAAGAGTTTATTCCAGAAGAGTTTTGGGAAGTTTCCATGACTCTTATAAAAGATGAATTAATAATACCTTTTTCTTTGTATAGAAAAAAATCTCAACCTTTGCTCAAAGAGGAGGAGGCAAGAAATATTCATGAACTTATCGAAAACTCAGATCTAACAATACATGAAATAATACAAAAACCAGTTAAGGTAAAGCCAAGAGCTCCATTCATAACATCTACATTGCAACAAGCCGCAAGTACAAAATTAAGTTTTACTGTTAAGAGAACCATGCGAGTTGCTCAAAAACTATATGAGGCTGGCCACATAACATACATGAGAACTGATGCTCCAAGTTTGAGCAAAGAATCAATACAAGATGCAAGAAACTTTATAGGAGAGAGGGTTGGTGAAAAATACTTAACTAATGCTCCTAGAATTTATTCAAGTACTGAAAATGCTCAAGAAGCCCATGAAGCCATTAGGCCAACTAATGCTTATATGACAGCAGATGATCTAATGAATCAAACAGAAGAAGAGAAAAGGCTGTATCAATTAATTTGGCAACAATATATAGCTTCTCAAATGCCTGATGCAGAGTACCTATCAACTTCAGCTAAAATTAATATTGAAGAGTATGCTTTTTCTGCGAAGGGGAGAGAGGTTGTTTTCGATGGTTATACCAAAATCTCGCAACCAATAAAATCAGATGATGAAGATATCTTACCTCCTTTAAATGAAGGAGAAAGTCTTAATTTAAATGAGATCAAGCTTGATCAAAAATTTACCAAACCTCCATCAAGATATTCTGAAGCAGCTCTAGTGAAAGAATTAGAAAAAAAAGGAATTGGTAGGCCATCAACGTACGCTAATATTATTTCCACAATCCAGGACAGAGGATATGTTGAAATTCAAAATAGAAGATTTTTTGTCAAAAAGATTGGTCATATTGTCGCTGAAAGGCTAATCGAAAGTTTTGATGACATCATGGATTATGAGTTCACTGCGAATTTAGAAAATAATCTAGATAAAGTCGCGCAAGGAGAGCTTGATTGGAAAAATGTTTTAGATGATTTCTATAGCGCTTTCCAAAAAGATCTAGTTTCTGCCTCAATGGAAGATGGTGGAATGAGATCAAATAAACCAACTACAACAAATCTTGTTTGTCCAGATTGCTCTTCACCAAATATGGTAATCAGAAATTCATCTAATGGTGTTTTCTTGGGATGCTCTGCATATGAAAATACAGGAGATGATAAATGTAAGAAGACGCTTAATTTAGTTTCAGGTGATGAAGCTATTAGTGTTGATGATAATGAAGAGGCAGAAAATTTATTAATTAAGAAAAGATGTCCAAAATGCGAGACTAGTATGGACAATTATTTAATTGATGAAACTCGAAAACTCCATGTTTGCGGCAAGAGTCCAGATTGTGACGGTTATGAAATTGAAGAAGGCCAATTCAAGATAAAAGGCTATGATGGGCCTACCCTTGAATGTCATAAATGCGGCTCTGAGATGCAACTAAAAACTGGAAGGTTTGGAAAATATTTTGGATGTTTGAATGATAATTGTGGAACTACAAGAGCTTTGCAAAGAAATGGCGAGCCTAAACCAATAACAATGGAGCCAATAGAACTTCCAGATTTAAAATGCATTAAATGCGAAGATCATTACTTATTACGAGATAGCATGAAAGGGTTATTTTTAGCTGCAAGTCAATATCCTAAAAATAGAGAAACTAGGGCTCCAAAAGTCCATGAGATTAAAAATTTAGAAGAACAATTAATTTCTGCATGTAGATTCCTTCCTAATAAAGACAAGCATTTGTATTTACTAGATGCTCCTGAGAAAGACAAGGATGGAAATCAATATGTTGTCAGGTATAACAGAACAGATGATATTCATTATGTGGCCTCTGAAAAAGATGGAAAGAAAACGAAATGGACTGCTACATACTCAAACGGTGAATGGACTCAAAACCTTAAAAGCTAGTGGAAGAAAAAGAATTATCAAATTTATACATAGACCTATCACAAGAAATATTAAATAAAATCAGCTTTGATTCTTCATTAGATGATCAACATAATCAATTACTATTTTTAATATGTGTTGAGAATAGCCTTCTTCACTTAGCAGATAGCATATACAAAATTTTCAATAAAGATATTGAACCAATAGATAGCCTTGGTCATAAATTTAAATGGATAAAATTACAAGAAGTTGATGCTATAAAAAATATAATAGGTAAAGAATTAGATCCTGATGGGTTGATATATTTAGTTGAGGATTCAAAAAAGAAAATTATTAAAGCTGATGAAAATTTAATAACAACAAATCAACCAAATAACTTGAAAAAATTTTCTTTGATATTAAATAAATATAAATCATTCAATGAGTTACTTCGCAAAATACTTGATGAATGTTAAGCTTAATTATCAAGGACTAAAATGGAAAATTATTTAGAATTAGCTCAACTACCGGATGGGAGTATTGTGCTTAGAAGATCTGATGATCATGATAATCCTATTGTAAAAATAGAATTTTCTAAAGAATCAAAAGATTTTCTTAATGGCCAGGAATTAACTGTTGCCAAGGAAATGATAAGAGCAGGTATTGAAAGTGTTAGTGGTAATGTAAGTGATTTGGATGAGTTTTTTGAAAAACAAAGAGAAAAGCTTTCAAAAAAGCAAAATATAGTTCACTAATTTTTTCTTAGTAATCCGACGCTCTTGCCTTCAATATGTAGTTGTTCATGTTCAAGATCAACAACAATATTTTCAAAATCTTCATTAGCAGGCTCTAATTCAACAACTTTAGAATTTTTTCTATTGAAATACTTTACAGTAACCTCATCATCTATTCTTGCAATCACTATGTCACCATTTCTAACATCGGTCGTTTTCTTAACTGCAATTAAATCGTCTTCCATAATTCCAGCATCTTTCATGCTCAATCCTTTAACTTTAAGAAAATAATCAAAATTTGAATCAAAGAATGACTCAGGGCAACTAATTGTTTTTTCAATATTTTCTTGAGCCAATGTAGGAGATCCTGCTGCAACGAGCCCAATTATTGGGTATTCATTGGAATCATCTGAACTTTCGCCATTTATTACTGATATTCCTCTTGAGGCACCACTTTCAATTGAAATGAAACCCTTTTTTTCAAGAGCTCTTAGGTGAGTTTCTGCAGAATTAGGTGATTTAAATCCAAGTTCTCTGCAAATATCAGCTCTTGTTGGAGGAAAACCTGTTTTCTTAATGTAAATTTGAATACAATCAAGTACTCTTTGTTGTTGTGAGGTAATTTCTTTCATAATAATAAAAATACTGAATATATGTACAGTATAGTATAAAATAATATTAAATTTCAAGTTAGATGACCAAAGAAGAATCAAAATTAATAATAGGAATTTCATCAAGGGCATTATTCAATCTTGATGAAAGTCATAAAATATATAAAAAAGAAGGCTTAAGGTCTTATGAAACTTATCAAATTGAGAACGAAAATAAAACTTTAAAACCTGGAGAAGCTTTTAGTCTTGTAAAGAAGATTCTTAAAATAAATGATTTATATGATAAAACAGATAGAGTAGAAGTTATTCTTCTTTCAAGAAATACATCAGATACTGGTCTTAGGATAAGAAATTCAATTGAAGATCACAATTTAAATATTTCAAGGGCAGCATTTTGTGGGGGTGAAAGTCCTCACAGGTATGTAAAAGATTTTGGAGTGCATTTATTTCTTTCAAGTAGCATTGAAGATGTAAAATTAGCTATCAAAAGTAATGTTGCTGCAGCAACTATTGTCTCAAGGCCATCAAGTAAAGTAAAAAAAATTGATTCAGATATATTAAAAATTGCTTTTGATGGAGATGCAGTAATTTTCTCAGATGAATCTGAGAAAGTTTTCCATGAAAAAGGCCTTGAAGCATTTATTGAAAATGAGGTTAACTCAACATCAGTTTTAAAAGAAGGACCATTCAAAAGTTTTTTAGTTGAGTTAAATAAAATTCAAAATGATTTTGAAATCAATCAATGTCCTATTAGAACTGCATTAGTTACAGCTAGATCTGCGCCTTCAGATAAAAGAGTAATCAAAACTTTAAGAAAATGGGGAGTTAGAATTGACGAATCTCTATTTCTTGGAGGCATGGCTAAGACTAAATTTTTAGAGTCTTTTGATGCTGACATCTTTTTTGATGATCAAAAAAAGCATATTATGAGCGCAATTGATTCAACTGCATCAGCACATGTACCTTATGGGATTAAAAATAAATAATTTATGGAAATAGTTTGTTTAGATATGGAAGGAACCTTAACACCAGAGATTTGGGAGAGGGTTGCATTTGACACAGGCATTGAAGAACTTGGTCAAACAACTAGAGATATTCCAAGTTATGAAGAATTAATGGATATGAGACTAAAGATAATGTTGGAAAAGGGAGTCAAGTTATCAGATGTTCAAAAAGCTGCATCTGCTCTTGATCTTCTTCCAGGCGCATTAGATTTTGTGAATAATCTAAGACAGAATTTTCAGGTAGTAATACTTTCAGATACATTCCATGATATTGCAAAACCGTTAATGGAAAAGCTTGGGTTTCCATTTTTGCTTTGCCATAATCTTGAAATTAGGAATGATGAGATAATCTCATACAAGTTAAGACATTCAAAAGCTAAAAAGCAAGCTATAGAATCTTTTCAAAATATGGGGTACAGATGTTTTGCAGCTGGTGATTCTCATAATGATATTCAAATGTTTGAAGTTGCTACAAAAGGTTTTTTTATCAATGCACCTGAGAATATCTCATCAAAATATCCAAACATTAATTCCTTTCATAATTATAATGATCTTGAAAAGGAAATTTTATTAAACTCGGTATTTGTTGAATGAGTGATAAATTAAAGTTAGAAAATTACATTAGGCCACAATTAGAGTTACCAAATAATGAAGATAAGCTACTTCTTCATAGTTGTTGTGCCCCATGTTCTGGTGAGATCATTGAAGGTCTAGCAGCATCTAAAATAAAAACCACGGTTTATTTTTATAATCCAAATATACATCCCGTTGATGAATATGAAATTCGCAAAGATGAAAACCGAAGATTTTGTGAAGATGTTGGGTTTGAATGCATCGATGGAGATTATGACAAAGATAAATGGTTTGAAAGAATCAAAGGCTTGGAAGACGAGCCAGAAAGAGGAGAAAGATGCACCAAATGTTTTGATATGAGGTTTGAAAGGTCTGCCCTATATGCTTATGAAAATGATTTTAGTGTTTATGCTACTACCTTAGGTATTTCAAGATGGAAGGATATGGATCAAATAAATCAATCTGGTCATAGATCTGCGTCAAGATATGAAAATATTTCTTTTTGGGATTTTAATTGGAGAAAATATGGAGGATCATCAAGAATGATCGAAATTTCCAAAAGAGAACATTTTTATCAGCAGGAGTATTGTGGCTGTGTATATAGCTTAAGAGATACTAATAGGTGGAGAAGAAAAAATAACAAGGAAAGGATAATCAGAGGAGTTAAGTTTTACTAAGATGTCACAAGGCCTTAAATTTAGAGAAGCAATAAAGTCTAACAACCCACTTGTTATTCCTGGAACAATTAATGCGTATTCTGCAAAACTTGCAGAAAGAGCAAATCACAAAGCTATTTATTTATCTGGCAGTGGAGTTGCTGCTGCTTCATATGGTTTGCCAGACCTTGGAGTCACAACAATGGAGGATGTTCTTATAGATGTAAAAAGAATTACAAATGCTACATCACTTCCATTGCTGGTAGATATTGATACAGGCTGGGGAGATGCAAAAAGTATTTCTACTACAATCTCTGAAATGGATAAGGCAGGTTGCGCAGCTGTTCATATTGAAGATCAGGTATTTGATAAAAGATGTGGCCATAGGCCTAATAAGCAAATTATTTCAATATCTGAAATGAAAGATAGATTAAAAGTAGCGCTTGATTCAAAAATAGATGAATCTTTTTTTATAATGGCAAGAACAGATGCTATTGCTTCTGAAGGTATTGATGAGGCTATAAATAGATGTGGAGAATATCTTGAAGAGGGAGCAGATGGTATTTTTCTTGAAGCCGTCACTTCAATCGATGAATATAAACAGTTTAAAAAGAACTTTTCAGCTCCGTTATTAGCTAACATAACTGAATTTGGGAAAACTCCTTTGTTCAATCAAAAAGAACTTAATGAGGCTGGTGTTGATATTGCTCTTTATCCTCTAACAGCCTTTAGAGCTATGAGTTCATCGGCTGAAAAAATATATGAATCAATTATGAAAGACGGGACACAAGAGTCTCTCTTAGATATAATGCAAACCCGAGAAGAGTTGTATGAAGTTTTAGATTATTATAATTTTGAAAAAAAACTTGATGAACAGTTTAAGGAAAATAAGGAAGGCACATGACAAAAAAATTAGAGGGCGCAGGCCTTAGAGGTCAAGTAGCAGGAGAAACATCTCTTTCTACAGTTGGACAAATTGAAGGCTTGGCTTATAGAGGTCATAAAATTGAACTTCTTGCAGAAAAAGCAACATTTGAAGAAGTTGCCTATCTTTTACTTTACGACAAACTCCCTAATCAGTCCGAATTAGATGAATATAAGCAATTACTCAAAAGCTTAAGAGATCTTCCCAGTTCTCTTAAGGAAGTACTTCAAAAAATACCTTCATCTGCACATCCTATGGATGTGATGAGAACTGGAACTTCGATGCTTGGAAATTTAGAGCCAGAAGGCCAATTTTCCAATCAACTTAATTCAATAAATAGAATGATCGCAACAATGCCATCGATAGTTACATACTGGTATAAGTTCTCTCATGAAGGGTTGGATATTGACCTTGTAAATGATGAAGAAACTATGGCAGGGCATTTTCTTCATATTCTTCATGGAAAGCAACCATCAGATCTTCACAGAAAGGTCATGGATGTTTCGCTGATTTTGTATGCTGAACATGAATTCAATGCATCGACATTCACTGCAAGAGTTTGTGCCTCAACTATGTCTGATATTCACTCCTGTGTTGTAGCGGCAATTGGATCACTAAGAGGACCTCTTCATGGTGGAGCCAATGAAAAGGCTATGGAGTTAATAGAAAACTGGACTTCAAAAGAAGAAGCTAAATCTAAAGTTATCGACATGCTCAGCAAGAAAGAAAAAATTATGGGCTTCGGACATGCTGTTTATTCAATTAAAGACCCTAGAAATGCAGTCATAAAAGAGTATGCCAAAGAGCTATCAGATCTTGCTGACAACAATACTTTATATCTAGTTGCTGAAGAGGTAGAAAAAGTTATGGCAGATGAAAAGAAAATGTTTGCAAATGCAGATTTTTTTCATGCTCCTGCTTATTTTTATATGGGCATACCTACAATGTTATTCACTCCAATATTTGTAATGTCTAGAGTTTCGGGTTGGGCTGCGCATTGCATGGAACAAAGAGCTAATAATAGAATCATTAGACCAAGCGCTGACTATATTGGCGTTGAATCATCTGAATGGGTTGATATTTCAGACAGGTCTTAGTTAATGTCATCTAATGTTGATCTAAACGTTAGGCCAGGTTTCGACGGGCTAATAACTGAAATAGCGCAATACGTTTCATCTTACGAAATCAAATCTGATTTAGCATTAGATACTGCTCGAAATTGTTTAATTGACACAATTGGTTGTGGTTTGTTAGCGCTTCAATTTCCAGCATGTGTCAAAATGCTTGGACCAATAGTAAAAGATACTAAGGTACCGTTTGGAGTAAGGGTTCCGGGAACAGATTATGAATTAGATCCAATAAAAGGTGCTTTTGATATTGGATGTATTGTTAGATGGCTTGACTATAACGATACATGGCTTGCAGCTGAATGGGGGCATCCATCAGATAACTTAGGCGCAATTCTATCGATTTGTGATTTTATATCACAACAAAATATTGCTGATGGCAAAGAACCACTCACAATGCGGACTGTTTTAGAGTCAATGATAATGGCTCATGAAATTCAAGGTATTTTGGCGTTAGAAAATAGTTTTAATAAAGTTGGTTTAGATCACGTGATATTAGTGAAGGTGGCTTCAACTGCAGTAACAACCAAGTTATTAGGAGGCTCTTTAGATCAAATTAAAGATGCCATTAGTCAAGCTTGGGTGGATGGCCAAAGTCTTAGAACTTATAGACATGCTCCTAATGCAGGCTCCAGAAAAAGTTGGGCTGCTGGAGACGCAACGAGCCGAGCTGTTAGACTAGCAATGATTACCATGTCAGGCGAAATGGGATATCCAGGAGTTTTATCAGCACCTGTCTGGGGATTTGAAGATGTTTCTTTTGATGGAGAAAAACTTGCTTTACCTCAAGCTTTTGAATCCTATGTTATGGAAAACATTCTTTTTAAAATTAGCTTTCCTGCAGAATTTCATGCTCAAACCGCAGTAGAGGCAGCAGTAAAGCTACACGATCAAATTAAAGATAAAATTGACGAAATAAAATCTATTGAAATCACTACACATGAATCTGCAATTAGAATTATCTCAAAAGTTGGCGAATTAAATAATCCAGCCGATAGAGATCATTGTTTACAATATATGGTAGCCATTGGTTTATTGAAAGGTAACTTAGTTGCAGAAGATTACGAAGATGATGTTGCCAACGATCCAAGAATAGATACGTTAAGAGAAAAAATGGTAATCAATGAAGATAAAAGATATACAAAAGAGTATCTTGAGGCTGATAAGCGTTCCATAGCCAATAGAATTCAAATTCATTTTAATGACGGCACTTCAACAGATGAGATAGAGGTCGAATATCCAATAGGCCATAAAAGAAGAAGAAAAGAAGGTATTCCAATTTTAGAAAACAAATTTAAGAGAAATTTAGATATTACCTTTGACAAAGAGGTGTCTGAAAAAATATTTGAACTATGTATGAATCAAAAAGAGCTTGAAGAGACTTCGGTTATAGACTTTCAAAATCTTTTGTCCAAAAAAATCTAAAAGTCGTAAAAACCCTAAAAATAAAGCTTTTTTAGCTTTTTGGACTATAATTATCGCCATGTCAGGCAATACGTTTGGAAAATTATTTAAAATTACGACTTTTGGTGAAAGTCACGGCACCGCTATGGGCTGTACTTTAGATGGTTGTCCTCCTCAAATAGACCTGACTAAAGAAGATATTCAGTTTGAATTAGATAGAAGAAAGCCCGGCCAATCAGATGTAACAACTCAAAGAAAAGAAGATGATTCAGTTGAAATATTATCTGGAGTTTTTGAAGGAAAAACCCTTGGAACTCCAATAGGAATGGTTATCTACAACAAAGACCAACAATCTAAAGATTATTCAGACATTAAAGATATTTTTAGACCAAACCATGCAGATATTACCTATCAAGCAAAATATGGTCATAGAGACTATAGAGGCGGGGGAAGAGCTAGCGCTAGAGAGACTGCAAATTGGGTTGCAGCTGGAGCTATTGCTAAAAAAATACTTCAAAAAGAAGGAGTATCAGTAAATGGATTTGTATCTGAGATTGGTAAAATAAAGGCTGACTCGATAAATCATAAAGAAATAGGAAATAAGTACTTCTTTTGTGATGAATCAAAACTAGATGATTTAGATAAAATGTTTAATGATTTAATCGAAGAGGGTAATTCTGTAGGTGCCAAACTTGGTGTTGTGGTTGAAAATTGTCCTGTTGGTCTTGGCGACCCAGTTTTTGAAAAGCTAGATGCTAATTTAGCTAAAGCAATTATGACTATTAACGCTGTAAAATCAGTATCCATTGGAAATGTTGAGGATCTTTTAAGTCTTAAAGGTTCAGAAGCAAGAGATGAAATAACCTCTTCAGGATATGTAACCAATAATTCGGGTGGAATTTTAGGTGGCATATCAAATGGAGATGATATAAGTTTGAGTTTTATCATCAAACCTACGTCGAGCATTAAAACAAAAGGAAAAACTATAAATACTGACGGTAAAGAAGTTGATATAGAAGTTACAGGAAGGCACGATCCCTGTGTTGGAATTAGGGCAGTTCCCATTGCTGAAGCTATGGTAAGCCTTGTTTTGGTGGATCATTTATTAATTAATAGAGCACAGTGCGCTGATGTTGATCAAAAACTACCGTTTACAGAATAAATATAATGAAGACTTTGTACGACAAACTCTGGGAGGAGCATCACGTAACCCGACTAGATACAGGCGAATCCCTACTTTATATTGATAGGCATTACTTGCATGAGGTAACGTCACCTCAAGCATTTGAAGGATTGTCTAAAAAAAACTTAAAGCCCTGGAGGCTTGAAGCAAATATAGCTACTCCAGATCATAATGTTCCTACAACAAGAGGAAGTGGTTTTAATTCTGAGCAAATTAAAGACGAAATTTCAAAGATACAAGTTGTTGAACTTGATAAAAATTGCAATACATTTGGTATTAAACAATTCGATATTAAATCCACAAAACAAGGAATTGTTCATGTTATTGGCCCAGAGTTAGGATACACATTACCTGGAATGACAATAGTTTGTGGCGATTCTCACACTTCTACTCATGGCGCACTTGGATGTTTGGCGATGGGTATTGGCACATCAGAAGTAGAACACGTTCTTGCTACTCAATGTTTAAAAGTATCTAAACTGAAAAATATGCTTGTTAAATTTGAAGGAGAGCCATCTGAAAATGTTACTTCAAAAGATATAGTCTTATATTTTATAGGCCTTATTGGAACAGCAGGCGGAACAGGATATGCAATAGAATTTGCAGGAAGCTATATTGAAAATATTTCTATAGAAAGCAGAATGACTATTTGCAATATGGCTATTGAAGCAGGCGCTAAAGTTGGTTTAATTGCTCCAGATAAAATCACACTCGATTATGTTAGAGAGAAATCTTTTTTAGATTCGCAAACTCTAGAAAAGGCAGAAGATTATTGGCTTAAATTAAAAACTGATGAAGGGGCTAGTTTTGATAATGAGATTATTATTGACATATCTAAAATCAAACCTCAGGTTACATGGGGGACTTCACCCGAAATGGTTGTAAATTTCGATGATGAAATTCCAACCCCATCTAATTCGCCTGATAATAATAAAAAAAATATCGAATTAGCTAGAGACTATATGGGTATAGACAAAGCCACGAAACTATCTGATTTAGTTTTTGATAAGGTTTTCATAGGATCCTGTACAAATTCAAGAATAGAAGATTTAAGACAGGCTGCAGAAATTATTAAAGGTAGGTCAGTTGCGGATAATATTTTGGAAGCTATTGTTGTTCCAGGTTCAGGTCAAGTTAAAGAACAGGCAGAGAATGAAGGCTTGGATAAAGTTTTCAAAGAAGCAGGTTTCATTTGGCGAGACCCAGGTTGCTCAATGTGTCTTGGAATGAACCCAGATCAATTAAAGCCATATGAAAGATGCGCCTCAACTTCTAATAGAAATTTTGAAGGCAGACAAGGCTATCTTGGTAGAACCCATTTAATGAGCCCTCTAATGGCAGCCTATACTGCAATTAACGGAACAGTTGGAGAGCCATCATGAAATCAAACAGTGAAGGACTAATAATTGATGGAATAGCTGCGTTTATAGATAGAGATAATATAGACACCGATCAAATAATTCCTACAGAATATTTAAAGTCTATAAAAAAATTTGGTTACGAAGATTACTTATTTGATGGTTGGAGATATCAAGATGATGGAAAGCTAGGTATTACAAAAGATGAAAGGATTATAAATGAAGAATTCATACTAAATATCAAACCTTTCGATGAAGCCAAGATACTCTTATCAAGAGATAATTTTGGCTGTGGATCTTCAAGGGAACATGCGGTATGGGCGTTGAGAGATTTTGGAATCAAAGCAGTCATAGCATCATCTTTTGGAGATATTTTTTATAATAATTGTTTTAAAAATGGAGTTCTTCCAATTAAATTAGACAAAGATGAAATAGAAACGCTGTTTAAAAAAACAAAAGAAGACATTCTGGAAATTTCAATTGATTTACAAAAGAAACAGATTAATCTTAGTGAAAAGGTAATACACTTTGAAGTAGACGATCATTTAATTAATAGAATAATTTTTGACCTTGATGATGTTGATATTACCCTTAAAGAAAAAAATAAGATTTTAAAATTTGAGAATGAAAGGATAAAAAATAAACCTTGGATTTATACTAATGACTAAAAAAATATTAATCCTTCCAGGAGATGGAATTGGTCAAGAAGTGACTGCTTCGGCTATGGAAGTACTAGAATTTATTGTTAATAAATTTAGTCTTGATTTTGAAATATCTTCTCAAGAGGTTGGTGGAACTGCTTATGATAAGTGTGGTTCTCCTATTCCTGATGAAGTTTTAACATCTGCAAAAAATGCTGATGCAGTTTTATTCGGTGCGGTTGGAGGTCCAAAATGGGATAATCTGGATTGGGATGATAGGCCTGAAAATGCACTTTTAACTTTAAGAAAAGAGTTGAACCTATTTGCAAATTTAAGACCTGCATTTTTATTTGATGAGTTATCAGGAGCTTCCCCTTTAAAAGAAAATGTAATCAAAGGATTGGATATTTTAATTGTAAGAGAATTAACCGGAGGAATATATTTTGGAGAACCCCGCGGTCTCGTTGTGGACGAAAAACCAAATTATGCCTTTAATACAATGGTTTATAATGAAGATGAGATTAGAAGGATTGCAAAGGTTGCTTTTGAATCAGCTCAAAAAAGAAAAGGAAAGCTTTGTTCGGTTGAAAAAGCAAATGTACTAGAGGTTTCAAAATTTTGGAGATCAATCGTTACTGAAATGTCTGTTGATTATCCAGATGTTGAACTATCACATCAGCTTGCTGATAACACTGCAATGCAATTAGTCTTAGATCCAAATCAATTTGACGTAATAGTAGCTAGCAATCTATTTGGAGATATTCTTTCTGACATTGCAGCAACTTTAACAGGCTCAATAGGAATGCTTCCTTCAGCATCATTAGACAGTCAATTTAAAGGTATGTACGAACCATGTCATGGTAGTGCTCCAGATATAGCCGGTAAAAATATAGCTAATCCTATTGCAATGATTTCATCACTATCAATGGCTTTAAGATATTCTCTTGATGAGGAGGCTATCTCAAATAAAATTGACTTAGCTATCAAAAAATTTGTTGAAAAAGGTTATAGAACAATAGATATTGCTTCAGATGATAATCATTTAAAAACGTCTGAAGTATCTAAAAAAATCATTGAAATAATTGAAAATGAGTAGTGAAATAAATTTAGCATTAATTGGCGCTTCTGGTGTAGTTGGCAAAAAGATCATCTCTTTATTAGAAAAAAAGAATATCAAAGTAAAAAACTTTTATCCACTTGGATCCTCTTCTGTGGGAGATAAAATTTCCTTTAATGATCAAATATTTGAAATTGAGAGCTTATCTAATTTTGATTGCGCATCTGTTGATGTAGCTATTTTTTCTGCAGGCTCTTCAGTGGCAAGAGACTATGCTCCAGATTTTGTAAAAAAGGGAGTCTATGTCGTCGATTTATCCTCAGAGTTTAGATATGAAGAAGATATTCCTTTAATTATTCCCGAAATAAATCCACAAGCTCTAATAGACGCTGATGGCCCAATATTAATAGCTAATCCTAATTGCTCTGTTTCCCAACTTTTAATAGCAATAGAACCTATTCATAGAAAATTTAATATTGATATCTTAAATATTGCTACTTATCAGGCTGTGTCTGGAACAGGACGCAAGGCTGTTGAGGAACTTCATAATCAAGTTGAAGATAGATCTCTAGAGCCCGATATATATCCTAAGCAAATTGCTTTCAATGTGATTCCTCAATGTGATGTATTTCTTGAGAATGATTTTACTAAAGAAGAAATGAAAGTAACTTGGGAAACAAAAAAAATCTTAGATCCTAATATAGAAGTTCAAGCCACCTGCGCTAGAGTACCAATAGTTAATGGTCATTCGGAGGCGGTTTTTTTTAGAACTGAACATAGTATTTCAAAAGATGAAATTATTGAACTATTGTCATCTTATAAATCTATCAAGGTAATCGATGACCCTAAAAATCTTGATTATCCAACTCCTCTAGAGCATGCAAATGACACTGAAGAAGTTTTTGTAGGACGTATAAGGACACAAACTATAAAAGGTGAGAGCTGGGTTTCTATGTGGATTGTGGCAGATAATGTTTATGGAAAGGGAGCCGCATTAAACGCAGTTCAAATAATCGAAACGTTAATTGAGAATAATAAACTGTGTTAAGACATCTTTTATTATTTTTAATATTTTCCTCTACTAATATTTTTGCTGACATATTACTCTCGTCTCCAAAAATCAAGCTTAACGCTCAGGATCAGAGAGTTATCGAACTTAAAATTCAGAACGCAGACTTAAGAGATGGAGATATTCTTCTCAAGGAATATAAAACAGATAACATTATTGACGAAACAAATATTGATTACACACTTATAAATAGTTTTGATAGTTATCAAATATTTACAATAGCTTTATCTAAAGATTATGACGAAGATTATTTCAGTTTTAAGATTTCTATTAAGGATAGCTTTTCAAAAGATATTTTTATATTTTTACCATCAAAGATTAGAAATTTTTATCAAGAGAATCCTGATACGAAGACATACGAAACTATAACCCCAAAAAAAATTGAATCAAATAAACAGCCTGTATCGATTTCGAAAATACAATCAAAACCTTCAAATAGCGAACCTCAAATCCTTAAAGCTTCGGAAATAACAACTGTCTGGAGCATGGCAAAAAAAATTAAAGGATCTAATGAGAATATTTCAATATATCAGATCATGTGGTCAATATACCTTGGCAATAAAGAAGCATTCTTGAATGAAAATATTAATCTAATAAGAAAGGATATCGATATTATTGTGCCCTCTAATACTCAGATAGAAAATGTTTCCTATGAAATTGCAAGAGACTCTATTTTGAGAATGAATGAATCATTTTCGCAAAGTTTAAAATCTGCTTCTAAGTCATTACTCATTCTCACTGCGCCTAAAATAATTGATGATGTTGAGGAGACTAATAATAATGAGATTAAAGAAGATGCTTCTCAAGTCAGCTTTGATGAGAATAAAGATCCCAAAACTTTGATCGAAGAGAATACAAGGCAAATATCTATTGGTTTAGAAAATGAAGCTCTAGATAATTTATTAGATAAAGAAATACAATCAAGCAACCAAGAACAAAATAGTTTTGAAGTTTTCGATATAATATTTATTTCATTAATATCATTAGCTTCTGGGGCTCTACTAGCTCTAATCTTTATTCAGCTTAGAAATATAAGAAACTCAAAAAATATTGAATATGATTTTGAGGAAGCATTAGATGATAATTCCATTCTATCTAGCATGCCCTCTGACCTAAGCATTGAGAATAATAAAGATCAGCAACAATTTGATCTAGCTGTTACATATTATGAAATGAATGATAAAAGTAGTGCTAAAAATATTCTAACTAATTTAATTAAAGACACTGAAGACGATGAGATAAAAACTGCTTCACAAGCTTTATTAATTAAAGTTGATCAATAGTGAAGCTAGCTTTTACATTGGAGTATGCTGGAACTGACTTTTCAGGATTCCAAAGTCAGAAAAATGCACTAACGATTCAATATTATTTAGAAGAAGCTATTAAAAAAATTACTGATCAAGAGACTAAAATTAATTATTCTGGCAGAACCGATGCAGGTGTTCATGCACTTTCTCAGGTTTTTGATTTTGAAACCCAAATCAAAAGAAGTAACGAAAATTGGATAAAGGGCATTAATTCAAACCTTCCCAAATCAATAGCAGTCAAAAATATCTTTAATGTCTCTGATGATTTTGATTCAAGGTTTTCAGCAGTTGAAAGAAGATATTCTTATGTTATATATAACTCACCAAATAAACCTTTATTTTTTGATAATTTTTCGTACTGGGTGACAAACGATCTTGATATTAATCTTATTAAGACTCAATTAAATATGTTTCTTGGTGAACATGATTTTAGTTCCTTTAGAAGCTCAAGCTGTAATTCAAAAAACCCTAATAAAAATATTTCGTATGTTGATGTCGAAAGCGTTAACAATTTTATAATAATCACAATAGCGGCAAATGCATTTTTACAAAACATGGTAAGAATAATGGTAGGGACCTTAATTGATATTGCAAAAAATGAAAAAAAAATGAGTATTACGGATATCATTGATAAAAAGGATAGAGGTTATGCTGGTAAAACCGCACCAGCTCATGGGTTATTTTTCTTAGGCCCTAAATATAAAGATGAATTTGATATAGATACCTTTGAATTAAATATACTTGATAGACTTAAATACTAATGAAACCTCTTGTTAAAATTTGTGGAATCAATGACTTAAATGTTCTTAATGCATTAGTTGCGATGAATGGCATTGATTTTCTTGGCTTTATTTTTTATGAGAATAGTCCTAGGAATGTTCCGGATGATTTGATTAATGTAATTAATAAATTTGATTTTAAAAACAAAAGACCAGTATGTGTTTATGTTGATGCTGATGAATATTTTGTTAAAGAAACGTCATCAAATTTTCAAAATCCAATTTTACAATTCCATGGTAATGAGACTGATGAGTTCTGTAATAGTTTTAGTAAAGATTTTTGGAAGGTAATAAAGGTTAAAGACAATACAAGTATTAGAGACTCAATTAAGTATCCCAATGCATCAGGGATTCTATTTGAAAATTATATAAAAGGACAACATGGAGGCACAGGACATTCTTTTGATTGGGATTTGCTTAAAAATATAAAAGATTTAGACACAAAATTTATTCTCTCGGGTGGAATTAATATAAAAAATGTTGATAATGCTATAGATACAAAACCCTGGTGCCTTGATGTTAACTCAGGTGTTGAGTCTTCACCTGGAAAAAAAGATATAGGCTTAATTAAAGAATTATTAAATAAAATTTAAGATATGAAATCAGATAAAAATAAATTTCCTGATAAAAATGGTTTTTTCGGTGATTACGGTGGAAAATTTGTCCCAGAAACCCTTATGTATGCTCTAGAAGAGCTCGAAAGCACATACAAAAATTTAAAAGACAATCCTGAATTTAAAAAACAATTTTATAAAGATCTTTCTGAGTTTGTTGGAAGGCCATCTCCTTTATACTTTGCTGAAAGACTTACCAATCACTACGGAACAGGTTCTATCTGGTTAAAGAGAGAGGATCTCAACCATACAGGAGCTCATAAGATAAATAACACCATTGGACAAATTTTATTAGCTAAACAGATGGGAAAAAAAAGAATTATTGCTGAAACTGGTGCTGGTCAACATGGAGTGGCGACAGCAACTGTTGCAGCAAGATTGGGTTTAGAGTGCCATATTTATATGGGTTCTGAGGATGTTCAAAGACAATCACTTAATGTTTACAGAATAAAACTTCTAGGCGCAGAGGTTCATGCAGTAGATTCTGGTTCAGCAACACTCAAAGACGCTTTAAATGAAGCTTTAAGAGATTGGGTAACTAATGTTGATGATACTTATTATATTATTGGAAGTGTTACAGGCCCTCATCCATACCCAATGATTGTTAGAGATTTTAACTCCGTTGTTGGAGAAGAGCTTATAACTCAGTCACAAGAATTATTTAATTCAATGCCAAATGCCATAGTTGCATGTGTTGGCGGAGGCTCAAATGCAATGGGAGCATTTTATCCTTTTATTGATATCAAAGAGACTAGATTAATTGGAGTTGAAGCTGGTGGAGAAGGTGTTGAAACCGGTGAACATGCTGCGCCATTAAATGATGGAATGCCTGGCGTTTTGCATGGAGCTTTGAGTTATTTAATGCAGGATGACTCAGGACAAGTTAAGGCTACAAAATCTGTTTCAGCAGGGCTTGATTATCCTGGTGTTGGTCCAGAACATTCTTGGCTTAAAGATTCTGGGAGAGCTGAATATGTTGCTGTTAGCGACGATGAGGCACTTAAAGCCTTCCATGAAGTTTCAGAATTTGAAGGCATAATACCAGCTCTTGAAACAGCACATGCATTCGCATACCTAGATACACTAATGAAAGAGTTTGATAAAAACGCAAACGTAATTGTGAACGTATCAGGTCGTGGCGATAAAGATATAAATACTGTTGCTGAGATAGACGGAATCAAGTTTTGAATAGACTTACAAAAAGACTTTCTGATCTAAAAAAAGATAATGATAAAGCCCTAGTGGCTTATCTTGTTGCTGGTGATCCTGATATAGACACAACAGTTAAATTAATGAAATTGTTTGTTGCATCAGGTGTGGATATTATTGAAATAGGAGTACCTTTTACAGATCCAATTGCTGAAGGGCCAATTATTCAAAAAGCTCATGATCGAGCACTAAAAAATAATATTTCACTAGAATCTATATACAAAATGGTAGGTGAATTTAGAAAACATGATGATGAAACACCATTAGTACTAATGGGATATTTGAATACATTTATTTTTCATAAGAAGTTAATAGAAGTTAATCAAGATAACGCTATAGACTCAATCCTAGTAGTTGATATACCAGGAGAATTAAAGTTAGAAGATTACGGTATTAAAAATAAAAATATTAATACTATCTCTCTTATTTCTCCAACAACAAAGAAGGACAGAGTTGAATCTATTGCTAAGAACAGTACGGGATTTGTTTACTATGTAACTTTGCGAGGTGTAACAGGCGCATCAAATTTAGATGTAAATGAGATTAATACCAATATCGAAGATATTAAAAAACATGCCCTGGTACCAACACTAGCTGGATTTGGAATAAAATCGTCCGAAGATGCAAAACTTCTTTCAGAATATGCAGATGGTGTCATTATTGGCTCATCAATTGTGCAGATGATTGAAGAAAACTCTAACTCAAAAGAATTTGATAGAATAGGTAAATATATTACTGAAATAAAACAGGCAATATCATGAATTATTTAAAGGGCATAGCTACTTTATGAGTTTCTTTCAAAATATTCTTTCTTCAGTGATGAAGAATACACGTCGTCTTAACCGCCTGGGGACAAAGAGTTTTGGAAAACTTCATAGCGATATTAATAAGGCTGTAGATTCAGTAATGTCAACTTCAGGAGAAGTATCCTCATTAGTTTATGCTGAGCATTTATTAAATCTTATTGAAAAACAAGATGACAATGGTTTAAAAAAATTCCTTAAAAATTTATTGGCTAAATACGATATTGATACTAAAAAACTTTTAAAAGATGTAAAAAGATATTCATCTGAAAAGACTGAAAAAAGTTTACGTGAAATAAATAATTCTTCTGAGCCAAGGTGGGTTGAATTATTTAGACGTTTAAACTCAACATCAAATGGAACGTCTAGACTTGTTAAGCTGAGAGAGAGAATTCATTTATTGAAAGATCCAGAATTAAAGACATTCGATTCAGGCCTACTAAATTTATTTAGATATTGGTTTAATCCTTCTTTTTTAGTTTTAGAAAAAATAGATTGGGAGACCCCAGCAAATATCCTTGAAAAAATTATTGAGTATGAAGCAGTTCATGAAATAAACTCCTGGAATGATCTTAGAGCAAGATTAGCACCCTCTGACAGACAATGCTTTGCATTTTTTCATCCACTTATTCCTAATGATCCATTAATCTTTGTTGAAGTTGCTTTGTGCACCGATATTCCAAAATCTATTCAACAAGTTATTAGACTTGATAGAAATGAGATAGATATCGAAGATGCAAATACAGCAATTTTCTATTCTATTTCAAATTGTCAGAATGGGTTGCTTGGCATTTCATTTGGAAATTTTTTAATAAAAAAAGTAGCAAAAACACTTAAAAGAGAGTTGCCAGATCTAAATCAATTTCTAACATTATCACCGATACCTGGTTTGATGAAATGGATGGAGGAATTTGCCCCAATTACATTTGAAAGATGTACAGACAAAAATTGTAGCGATGATGAATTAATGAAAAAAACAATTAAATATTTAACTGAATCAGATAGACAAGACGGAATGCCAAATGATCCAGTAGGCAGATTCCATATAGGCAATGGAGCAAGTTTAGAAAGAGTAAATCTAAATGCAGATTTATCTGAAAAAGGATTATCTCAATCGTATGGAATTATGGCTAATTATTTATATGATTTAGAGGTTGTTGAAGAAAATCATGAAATGTTCTTCAAAAACAAAACTGTTTTAACTTCAAATGAAATAAAAGCACAAAAGAAAAAACTTAATAAGTAATGCAAACCGAAAGAATAGTTGGCCTATTATTTTTTCTAGGAATAATAATATTATTTATGTTTGTCTACTTTCCAGAATCATCAACAGTTAAAGATAGCAAAAAATTAGAGATGCTTGCACCAAATAATGAGGCTAAAACAAATTATGGATTTGAAGAATTTGAGATATCAGATTTTGATTTTTTTGTTTATAGAGCCCACGTCTTATCATCAGAAGACAATGCAAATAATTTAAAAGAAAAAGTGGTGAATGGAGGATTTCCTGCTTTTGTAGAGTCTTTTGGAGAGAAAAAAAATTTATATGCAGTTTATGTTGGACCTTTTTTATCAGAAGATGATATTGTTAATAATATGGAATTAATTCAGGCATTATCTGAATCAAAAAACGGGGAAATTTCTAGGTGGAAGCTTTAGGTTTAAATATTGCTGACTGGTTTATACTAATTGTTTTAGTTGCCTCAGGTGTTATAGCTTTTGCTAGAGGTTTTACTAAAGAGTTCTTGTCACTATTTCTCTGGTTAGCAGCTTTTATTGCGGCAATAAGCCTTGAATATTTAGCAACTCCAAAAATCAATGAATTTATTGGAAATGAAGAAGTTTCAAAAATTATTTCATACATAACCGTTTTCGTTATTTTTATATTTCTTGGTGGAATCGTTATTAAATTTATTAGTAAACTTATCAAGTGGTCTGGAGCATCAGGATTTGATAGATTTCTCGGAGTTTTATTTGGGTTAATCAGAGGATTAATTGTTCTATTTGTAATTTTTTTATTACTACCATCAAGCTTAAAAACAACAGACTTAATTAATAACTCAAAAATTACGCCAGTAATTCAAAAATATGCGCCTGAAGTTGAAGCATATTTTAGAAATTTAATAGATAATAGAGATGTTGTAGAGGAGGCTTTGGAAATTATTGAACCTTTGACGCAAGAGGTTATTCCAGAACTAATTGAACAAGACACTAAAGACGGAGACTCTTAATGTGTGGAATAGTTGGAATTTCTGCTGAAACCAACGTAGCTGCAGAAATATACGATTCTCTTTTAATGCTTCAGCATAGAGGCCAAGATGCTGCTGGCATGTCTGTTTGTGATAACGATGATAAGTTAAAAACCAGAAAATCAATGGGATATGTTCGTGATGTTTTTCAACAAAGACATATGGATAAACTAATTGGTAATTATGGAATAGGGCATGTACGTTATCCTACTGCTGGTGGTGCGGGCAAAGAATATGCTCAACCAATGTATGTAAATTCTCCATATGGAATAAGCGCAGCTCATAATGGTAACTTAACTAATGCTAAGCATTTATCTACTCAGTTATTTCATGCTGAAATGCGTCATCTAAAAACTGATTCAGATTCAGAAGTCTTACTAAATATTTTTGCTCATGAGCTAGCAAAGCAAAGAGAAATTTATCCATCTGCAGAACACATATTCAAGGCAGTATCAAAGACTCATATCAGATGTGATGGCGCCTATGCGGTTTTAGCTCTAATCACAGGACATGGGATTTTAGCATTTAGGGACAACAATGGTATAAGACCACTTTCTATCGGTATTAGAAAAGGCAAATCAAGGGATGAATATATTCTTGCATCTGAAGACGCAATGTTTACACCACTTGGTTTTACTAAAATGAGAGATGTTGAGCCTGGTGAAGCAATATTCATAGATAAAAAAGGAGAATTATTCTCGCAACAATGCTCTGATGAGCCTAAAAAGAGACCATGTATTTTTGAATACGTTTACTTTTCAAGACCAGACTCCAAAATTGATGAAATATCAGTTTATAAAGCTCGAATGAGAATGGGTTCTAAATTAGCAGAACAGATTATTAAACAAAAACCTGATCACGATATTGATGTAGTAATTCCAATACCGGATAGTTCAACCACAGCTGCTCATGAACTTGCAGTTGGACTTGGAATTCCATATAGAGAAGGCTTTGTTAAGAATAGATATATTGGAAGAACTTTTATCATGCCGTATCAAGAGGAAAGAAAAAAATCTGTAAGAAGAAAATTAAACATATTAGATCTAGAGTTTGATGGCAAAAATGTTTTATTAGTAGATGATTCAATTGTAAGGGGCACAACCAGTAAAAAAATAATTGAAATGGCAAGAGATGCTGGAGCTAAAAAAGTTTATTTCGCCTCAGCAGCACCAGCAATTAAGTACCAAAACCTATATGGTATTGATATGCCTGCAACATCAGAGTTAATTGCATCAAACAGATCTAATGAAGAGGTTGCAAATGAAATCAATGCCGATTGGTTAATATATCAAACACTAGAAGACTTAATAGATACAGCTAAATCTGGTAATCCAGATATCACAGAGTATGAAACCTCTATATTTACAGGGGAATATATAACACCGTTAGTTGAAAACTATCTTGAAGAACTTGAAAGCTCAAGAAAAGATGAGATTAAGACTCAAAGAGAAAAATCAAAGGCTAACGGTTAGCCAGGGTTTACAATATTAATTGCAGGTATTTCAGCACTATTAGCGCTTTCAACGTAAGTATCTATCTCGTTAAAATTAAGATATCTATAAATCTGATCTGAGAGCGGATTGATATCATTCATATATTGCTGATACTCATCAACTGTAGGCAATTTACCCAATACTGCAGCAATAGCTGATAGTTCAGCAGATGCTAAAAATACATTAGCACCATCACCAAGCCTATTAGGAAAATTTCTTGTTGAAGTGGATACGACCGTTGAATTAGCTAAAACTCTTGCTTGATTGCCCATACACAAAGAACATCCTGGAAGCTCTGTTCTTGCACCGGAGACACCAAAGATATTATAAATACCTTCCTCAATAAGCTGTTTTTCATCCATTTTTGTTGGAGGAACAACCCAAAGCCTTGCTTTAATACCATTATATTTTTCAAGTAACGTTCCAGCAGCTCTAAAGTGACCAATATTTGTCATACACGATCCAATAAATACTTCTTGAATTTTTGTATTAGCAACTTCTGATAAAGGTTTAATATCATCTGGGTCATTTGGACATGCAAGCAAAGGTTCTTTGATTTCATTAAGATCTATTTCAATTACTTCTGCATATTCTGCATTTTTATCTGCTTCAAGCAGTTCTGGATTAAGAATCCATTCTTCCATAGCTTGAGCTCTTCTTTCTAATGTTTTTGCATCACCATATCCACTAGCTATCATCCACCTTAACATCACAATATTTGACTTAAGATATTCAATAATAGGTTCTTTGTTAAGTTTAACAGTACAGCCTGATGCAGATCTTTCAGCTGAAGCATCTGATAACTCAAAAGCTTGTTCAACTTTCATATCTGGAAGACCTTCTATTTCAAGACATTTGCCAGAAAATATATTTTTCTTACCATCTTTATCAATTGTTAATAGACCTCTTTGTATTGCTGCATATGGAATGGCGTTAACTAAATCTCTAAGAGTAATTCCAGGCTGCATTTCTCCAGTAAATCTAACCAGGACAGACTCTGGCATATCTAAAGGCATTACGCCAAGAGTAGCAGCAAATGCTACAAGCCCAGAGCCAGCAGGAAAACTTATACCAATTGGGAATCTTGTGTGACTGTCACCACCAGTGCCTACACCATCAGGTAACAACATTCGATTCATCCACGAATGAATGATTCCATCCCCAGGCCTTAAAGAAACCCCACCTCGATTCATAATAAAATCAGGAAGATTGTGTTGAGTTTCTATATCAACTGGCTTTGGATAAGCGGCAGTGTGACAAAAAGATTGCATTACAAGATCAGCCGAAAAGCCTAAACAGGCAAGCTCCTTAAGTTCATCTCGTGTCATTGGCCCAGTTGTATCTTGAGAACCAACAGTCCCCATTCTAGGTTCACAGTATGTGCCAGGCCTAATTCCTTCAACCCCGCATGCTTTACCAACCATTTTTTGAGCAAGCGTATACCCAGCATCACTTTTATCTTTTGAAACTGGTCTTCTAAAAACATCAGATGTTTCTAGATCTAATGCTTCTCTACTTTTGTCTGTTAATTGTCTTCCAATGATTAGAGGAATTCTTCCGTTGGCTCTTACTTCATCTAAGATAACGTCAGTTTTTAATTCAAATTCTGAAATAACTTCATTTGTGTTTGCATCTAAAACTTTACCATTATATGGCTCAAGTATGACTTCTTGCCCAGTCATCATTTTTGAGACATCCATTTCAATTGGAAAAGCGCCGGAATCTTCAAGAGTATTATAGAAAATAGGAGCAATCTTTCCTCCAAAACAAAAACCACCTTCTTTTTTATTTGGAATATATGGAATTTCATCTCCCATGTGCCATAAGACTGAATTAGTAGCAGACTTTCTTGATGATCCTGTTCCAACAACATCTCCAACAAAGACTATTGGATTACCTTTTTCTTTTAATTTTTCTATAGTGCCAATTGGGTCGTCTAAACCAGTTCTAGGCATTTTAAACATTGCTAATGCGTGCAAAGGAATGTCAGGTCTTGACCAAGCATCTGGAGCAGGGGATAGATCATCGGTGTTAATCTCACCTGAGACTTTAAAGACAGTCAATTTAATTTGTTCTGGTATATCTGATTTTTCAGTAAACCATGTAGCGTTTGCCCACTCTTCTATAATTTTTTTAGCATATTTATTGTTTTTAGATAATTCAAAAATTTCATTGAATGCATCGAAAATGAGAAGAGTTCTACTTAAGGCATGAGCTGCTGTATCAGCAAGCTCATCATTTTCCAAACATTTTATTAACGGCTGAATGTTATAGCCACCTAACATTGTTCCTAGAATTTCAATAGCTTCTTTCTTGCTTATATAAGGACTTGCTGCCTCTCCGGTAGTTATATCTGCTAAGAATGCTGCTTTAACATATGCAGCCTGGTCAACTCCTGCAGGAATTCTTTCCTTAAAGAGGTCTAAAAGAAATGTTGATTCATCATGATCTTTTTTTAGCAGTTCAACTAATTCAGAGGTTTGATCCGCATCAAGAGGTAAGGGCGGTATATTTGATTCAGCCCTTTCTTTAACGTGTTTTTTATAACTTTCTAACATCGCCTGGTCTCCGATGTGCATATTTTACTCTTATAGTTAAAGATAGCCACTAAATAGGCAATAAATAGATAAAATATAAGATAAAATTGTTAAAAAATCGGTTATTATTTTGCTTAATGCCTAAATTACAAAAAAAACGTTCATCGACACCTTGCTTGGGAATATGCACCACAACTTTTGGTGATGAGGTTTGCAAAGGATGTAAACGCTTTTCACATGAAATTGTAAGTTGGACTAAGTACTCTCTTGATGAAAGAGAAATAATCAATACACGTTTAGAAAAATTTAAAGTTCAAATACTGCAAGATAGATTCAAAGTTAATGATGATGAATTGTTTTCAAATAATCTTGATCAGATGGGTATAAATTTTAATCATTCTCTAGATCCTCTTACATGGATTTTTGATTTATTAAGAGCGACTGGATCACAAGCAATTGATTTAACTAGATTTGGTATTGAGAGCCTGCAGCATTATGATCCCGAAAATATCAAGGACACAATCAATAAAGAGCTTTTAGATTTATCAGAAGCTCACCATGAAAGATATTTTAAAAAACTTAACTAAAATCTTTTAACATTATTTTTAGTTCTAAGGAGTGTTGTTCCTCTTCACCAATTTGAGCTCTTGCATATTCTTCCAAATAGATAGACTTATTTTCAACACTACCTAACAATTTTTTATAAAGATTCAATGCATGTAATTCATGTTCTAAACTTTCTTCAAGAATATCTTTAATTGTGTGCCTATTTGTTTCTTCTATTTTTGCAATCTTCTGACTAGGGTGACCATCTAGTCCTGCAATCTTCTCTCCAGCAAGTTGAGCATGCATCAATGACTCAGCAGCCTGTTCTTTTAAAAAAGTAACTATAGGTAATCTATATGGACCACTAACCATCATAGAAGAGTGGGTATATCTCACAACTCCTGCAAGTTCATACTCCATAATCTCATTTAAAATATCACATACTTCTTGTGAATTAATTTCTTTACTTTCCATAATCATCGACTCCGTGGTTAGTTTGCAATAATATAAAGTATAATGATATTATATTTATTGTAAACTACTGATATAAGGTATTTTTTTAATGATAATCGCTATGATTATCATTCTCATTTAGCAAAATATTTATATCTCCAAAATAAAATATAAGCTAAGAAGAAATAAGCTATTTTTGATAGATGATAGATAACAGGAAGCCTAATTATATTTCCAAGCCAGTTGTAACCTTTTGTCCTATCCCAGACATATATGAAAGCGTCAACTCCTGACAACTCTGTTCCATCTTCTAAGACTACATGGAGCTTCTTAAGATATTTATCTTCCATCGCACTGCAATCTTGAAATTGCAGTTCTGATCTTTTTTTATAATGTTTAATTTCAAAATTACAGATGGCACATTTCTCATTAAACAAAACTTTTGATTTTTCCATAAAAAATATAATACCAATAATCATTTATATTTATATAATTAAAATAGATAAATTAACTTATGAGTGTGCAGAAAATAATTACATTAAAAATCTTCCGTCTATACTCATTGATTATTTTAGAACAATAGAAAAATGTCAGATAAAAAAATTAAAAATATTTTCAAAGATGGATGGAATAAAATTTTTGGGAAAGAAGAGGATATGACTAAGCTCAGAACAAAAAGTTTAATCAGAGCAACAAAAGGAATTCAAAATGTTGGGACTCCTCATGATTGGGAAGATTACGAAAAATATAAAAAGGAACTAGATGATGACACAACAGATTAATGTGTATGGAGATCTAATAGAAGAATGTTGTTCAAATCCTATAACAGGATTTTACCGAGACGGTTTTTGTCGAACAGATGAAATGGATAGAGGGCTTCATGTTGTTTGTGCAAAGGTTACAGATGAGTTCTTAGATTTTTCAAAGAGCAGGGGAAATGATTTATCTACTCCTAGGCCTGAATTTAACTTTCCAGGTTTAAAAGAGGGTGATTCTTGGTGTTTATGTGCTGAAAGATGGAAAGAAGCTTATGAATGTGGCTTTGCACCCAAAATATACCTTAATAGAACCAATAAAAAAGCTCTAAATATAATAGACATTGATATTTTGAAAGATTTTGCATTGGATTTAATCTAATTTACCTTTGGAAGCTCATACCAATTAGTCGTGTATTTAGGAGATGTCATATTTTGCTTCATTGGCGACCATCTTTTTGTATTTTGTGACGCATAATAAACTTGAGTCTCATAATTGTTCATCTGATCAATGTACTTCATAAGTTTTGTATCTTCTTTTGGCTCGTTGGGGTCTTTGAATAACGAATATTGTTTAGTTTGTTCATCAGAAAACCTATTCAAAATTATTCCAGCTTTTGCATAGTCATATCCTGATCTAAAAATTGGTAATAATCCTTTTTTTGCTGCTATAAGGATATCCCGAGTATCATTTGTTGGAGTAAATAACTCTATTGTTTTCATTCCAGTATGTTGGGGTTTATTTTTATTGAAAGGACTAGTTCTGACGAATACAGATACTTGAGAGCATTTTTGTCTTTCGTGTCGTAATTTTTCTGCTGCTCGTACAGCAAAATTACTAACTATTGGTTTTAGAGTTTCTAGATTAGAAACTCTCTCACCAAAACTTCTGCTAACAACGATTTGTTTCTTCGAGGAGATATCATCTTCAATACCCAAGCATCTTTCACCTCTAAGTTCTCTTACCGTTCTTTCTAGAACAATGCTAAATTTTTTTCTAATATTTTGAGGACTTACTTCTGCAAGCTCTAAGGCTGTATTGATACCAGCAGCATTTAAATGATCATTGAGTCTTCTTCCAACTCCCCAAACTTTATGTACTGGTGTATGTTTTAGAGCTTCTCTAATTTGGTTTTTATTTGAAAGATGCAATACAGATGTCGGAGCATTTCTTCTTTTGATTTCGTTGATAGCAATTTTACTTAATGTTTTATTAGGAGCTATTCCTATTCGAACAGGAACTCCAGTCCATTGCCTCACAAGGGTTCTTATATGACATCCAAAATCATATAAATCATAATTTTTTTTCAAAGTATCTAAATCTAAAAAAGCTTCATCAATACTGTAGACCTCAGTTCTTGGAACAAAACCTTCCAGAATATTCATCACTCTAGCGGATATATCACCATAAAAAGTGAAGTTTGATGAGAACACTTGACCGTTTTCTTTCAGAAAAGAATCTCTTACCTTAAACCAAGGAACTCCCATACTAATACCCATCTTTTTTGCTTCAGTACTTCTTGCAATAACACAACCATCATTATTAGAAAGTACAACAATGGGTATATTTTTTAAATCTGGGCGAAATATTCTTTCACAAGATGCATAAAAACTTTCACAGTCCACAAGAGCAAAAGCCATTAGAATTTATTAATTGCAGCTGTAACGGTTCCTACTATTTCTAATTCTTGACCATGATTTATAAATATAGGAGGGTAGTCAGGATTATCTGGCATTAAGCACATCCTTGGTTTGAGTTTCAATCTCTTACATACAAATTCACCATCAATTGTGGCAACGACAATACTGTTATGAGATGGTTTGATGCTTCTATCAACTACCAGGACTGCTTGATCCGTAATACCAGATCCAACCATAGACTGTCCTTGTGCTCTGACTAAAAAAGTTGCTGCTCCATTTTTGATTAAGTGTTTATTTAAATCTATAGGACTTTCAATATAGTCACTAGCAGGGCTGGGGAACCCTGCATGGACCGATTCAAGAAAATAGGGCACAAATATTGCCGGCAGATTTTCTTCAGAAATTTTTCCGATATAGTCAACTTTCATAGGAATTACTTAATACTGTATAAATATACAGTATATATGAGTTTAAAACAATGCTGTTTTTAAATTTTAAATTCTTTTAGATATAAACTATTTTCAATAATAGAGAAGTACCAACCAGACTTGTCCCAATCACCAAGAACAATTCTTTTTGATAAATCATAGTCATGTATTTTTGGTCTATGCGTATGACCATGAATGAAGATATCTGGCTTATTTTCTTTTAGAAAGTTATTTGTAGATTCAATATTAACATCTGTGATATCAAGAGATTTCTGGGATGTGGCATCTTTGCTGTCAGACCTCAATGAATTTGCAATTTCATTTCTTTCAGCAATATCTTTAGATAAGAAATCTTTTTGCCATTCTTCAGATCTAACTTTATTTCTAAAATCTATATAGTCAACATCATCAGTACACAAGAAGTCTCCATGACTAATGATTGTCTTCAAGCCATTAATATCTAAAGTATAAGGATCGGGGAGTATAGAAATACCAACTTCATTTGCAAAAGTTTCTCCAATTAAAAAATCTCTATTGCCATGCATCAGAAATGTTTTAGGACCGCCTGAAGTAAAGTCCATAAGAATTTTCTTTATTTCTTGATTAAAAGAATTGTCATCATCATCTCCAATCCAGATCTCAAATAAATCTCCTAATATAAAAAGATGAGTGCATGATTTTTTAGATTCATCTAAGAACGTCTTAAACGCATTAGTTAAATGAGGGCTATTTTCGTTTAAATGTATATCTGATATAAAGCGCGGCTTCATTCACTAATAGTAACAGACTCAATTGTTATAGCATCTACAGGAACATCTTGATGGCCACCTGAAGAGCCTGTTGCAACATCGGCAATTTGATCAACAACATCCATCCCTTCGGTTACAGACCCAAAAACAGCGTAGCCCCAGCCCTGAGAATTCTCTCCAGTATGGTTTAAGAAACCATTATCTTTATGATTAATAA
>ERZ802822.93-NODE-93-length-66711-cov-9.126377_pt1 | contig 66711 bp, 57 predicted proteins | sample MGYA00345649_ERZ802822 | MGnify/ENA primary metagenome ERZ802822 (study PRJEB30503, sample SAMEA104212359) | marine metagenome | biome: Westerlies Biome; feature: [SRF] surface water layer (ENVO:00010504) within the epipelagic zone...; material: water... | reverse complement strand
TTTTTTTTTTTTCATGCTTCATCTTTTTTCTAGCCTCCTTGGTATTGAGTGTAAAGTGAATCAACTCTGCTCGTAAAGGGTTTCCTGTGATCTGTGTTTTGTGCTTTGGAAAAAATGAGGCTGCCTCCTTATGTGCAATGCAAATGCGATGTACATGCTTGCCCAGCAATCGGTTGGTGATCCCAGGAAGAGCATTTTGCTCTTGTATCAAAGAAGGGATGTTCATTCGTGTTGCCATATACAACAATGGTCCACTGGCGAATCCTCCAGTGCCAATCACTATTTGAGGTTTGAATTTCTTTAAAATAAAATACGAACGACATAAACTCACAATGAGCTTAAAGGGAAACATCAAATTTCGAATCGAAAGTTTGCGCTGAAATCCTGAAATCCACAGCCCTTGAATCGGAAACCCTGCTTTGGGAACTTGCTTCATTTCCATCCGTCGATTGGCCCCAACAAACAATATATCAGCATGTGCCTTTTCGCTTTTGAGGGCGTTGGCAATGGCTAGGGCTGGGAAGATATGACCCCCTGTTCCTCCACCAGATAATATGGTTTTAAACTGCTTCACTTAATATTGCTAAAGGGTTTTTTTCGTCGTTTTCAGCCATGCGGCCTGCAGTTACACTTTGAACAATGCCAAGTGCAAGAAATGTCATCCATATAGAAGTTCCACCACTACTAATCAGTGGTAAGGGCTGTCCTGTAACAGGTAAAACCGAAACAGCAAGAGCTCTAGCAAACCATATGGATGCTAAACTTGTTAAGTTTGATATGTCAGAGTATATGGAAAAACATAGTGTTAGTAAACTTATTGGTGCTCCTCCAGGTTATGTAGGACATGCTGAAGGCAAACTAGGTCAAGGATTAATGTTAGCAGAAGTAGAGGATCATCCTAACTGTGTGTTACTATTAGACGAAGTTGAAAAGGCCGCACCTGAAGTATTACAGGTATTACTACAGGTAATGGACGATGGACATTTAACTGGTAGCACAGGCAAAGTTGTAGACTTTAGTAATGTTATATTACTTATGACGTCTAACTTAGGTGCCACAGATGCTGAAGGACTTAAAATAGGTTTTGGAGATCAAACAAAAGCATCAGCAGTTTCCAAAGCAGTAGAAAAGTTCTTTACTCCTGAGTTTAGAAACAGAATAGATTCCTATGTTAAGTTTAATAAATTAGGAATGAAAGAAGTAAATCTTATTATAGATAAGATTGTTAAAGAAACAAATGAATTACTACTGAGTAATGACAGCAAAGTCAGTATTGAACTTACTAAAGAGGCTAAGAAATATATTGCAGACAACGGATTTGAACCTAGCATGGGTGCAAGGCCATTAAAACGTGTCTTTGAAGACAAAGTTAAAAATAAATTAACTGAAAGGTTAGCGGTATTATGAAATGCATGATTCTTGCAGCAGGTTATGGCAAAAGGATGATGCCATTAACTAAGGAAATTCCTAAACCACTTTTAAAAATTAATAATATTACTATATATGGTCCTTCAGATAATCGTATTTCTATTGTCTGCTTTAACATAGATGATATTCACTCTGGAGATATAAGTCAACTGCTAGATTATGAGGGTATTACATTAAGATCTGGTAGGCATTGCTGCTCTCCATTGATGACTAAATTAAATATTTCATCATGCTTAAGATTGAGTCTCTATTTCTATAACGATATCACAGAAATTGACTTGTTGATTGATAAGCTGAAGAAGGCTATTACCACTTTAAGCTAATGGAGACTATACAATTAGACGACTTCTTGAGTGATGGAATCATTAAAGAAGCAGAATTCCGCAATCAAGTAAAAACTATTGATTGGGAATCATTCAGAAATAAACAGGTAATGATTAAGGGTTGTGCTAGCGTACCTGTTCCAACATGGGCATATTTAATTATATCAGCTAAACTATCTAATTATGCGAAGAAGATTTATTTTGGTGAACCATGCGCTGCAATTCAAATCTATAGTAAAAACTAAGATAAGTTTTCTGCTACAATATCTGCTACATCCTTGACCTTAATTGGTTCTTGACCGGCCGGAGTTAATGGGCCTACACCCTGATTCATCATACCATAACAAAAATTACACCCTGTAACTACTGTATCAGTTTTAGATTCAATAACTTGCTCAGCTCTTAATAAATGAGTACGTCCTTCACCACTATCTTTCTTCCACCAAAGCGCACCTCCAGCTCCACAACAAAGTGTTTCTTTTCCACTTTCTTCTAGTTCAAAGAATTCTGGTGCTGCAGCTTTTATAGCATTTCTTGGAGCACTAACTTCATCTAAAGTTCTAGAAAGGTTACATGGATCATGATAAGTTACTTTCTCTAAAGAACCAGGATTAATATCAATTTTACCTTGTTCTAGTAGTTCTGATATTACCTGAGTATGATGCTTTACTTCATATTTGATTTCATGATACTTGCTATACTCTTTTTGAAGATTTACCACACAGTGTGGGCACATCGTAGTTACATTTTTTACTTTATTTAATTCTTCAACATTCTGATCCATTAATAGTTGATATGTAAGTTTATCTCCTAACTTATTTGCAGGGTCTCCTGAACATTGCTCATTACTAAGGACGCCGTATGTGACTCCAGCTGAATCTAATATTTTAGTAAAATTCTTTACAGAACTGACAAAATTTGGATCCATAGCATGCTTAGCAAAGCAACCAAGCCATAGTACTAGCTCTTTATCGCTAGTATACGCTGGGAGCTGTTTAAGTAATTCACTTGAAGATGCTCCTTCCGTATTGCCTGTCTCTTGAAGATTGCGCAATAATTTTTGATATTCTTGAGGAACATCGCCTTCTGCCAATACTTGAAAACTTCTAATTTCATCTGCTTTTTCTACATGGTTCCCTACAGGACATACTTCTGTACATGCTTGGCATGTAGTACATTCCCATCCTGCCTCAACGTTGATTTTATCAACTACATTTGCATCTCCCGATTCTAGCATGGGTTGCTTTAGATCTAATATGAAATGATATTTTGGATCTAATATACCTCCACCTCTATTTGCTGGACATACATCTGTACATCTTCCACATTCTACACAAGTAAAAATATCTAATGCTTGATCTTTACTTAATCTTGATAGATCTAGTAGGAGATTATCTAACTCTTCTTCCGATGCTTCTAAATCGATTGGTATAGCTGGATGATTTGGTATTTCAAAAGGTCTTAAAAAAATATTAAACGGTGAAAGAACTAGGTGCATATGTTTTGACTTTGGAATAAGAAATAGGAATCCACCGATGACTCCAGAGTGTATCCACCAATTTACTTTATATGCTATTGGATTTTTAAGCAAATGTAATTCATCGATTAAATATGTAACCATTAAAGTAACAATAAAGACTGTTACTACTGCTGAGGTAGCAGAGAATTTACCTAAAGCTTTAGGCTTAATAACAAATCTACGATAAGCTAATGCTAATATTCCAAATGAGCAAAAAATGGCCCAAGGACCTCCAAGTACTCTAAAATACCAAAGTCTAAATGTATCATTAAAAAGATATAGTCCAAATGCCATTAAAAAATGATTGATTGTAATAAGTCCAAAGAAAATAAAACCGTACATGACAAGAGCGTGCATTACCCCTGCATATTCTCTTCCTCCACTTGCAACTTTTTTGTGTAATATTACTTCATCAAACACTCTTTTTAATCGATCTGGAAGTTGATCAACACTGAAATCAGATTTGCCTTTTAAAACAATTTTAAGACGTAAAATTAGTTGATATAAAAAGAAAGATAGGCCGGAAGATAAAAAAAGGATTAAAACAATTTGCTCTAGAAGAGAAAACTTTGTCATAAGATATATTAGTTAATTTATTTCTTAAGTTCTTCTGTTAACTTTGGCACGATTTCCATCAAATCACCAATAACAGCATAGTCTGCAATTTCAAAAATAGGAGCTTCTTCATCCTTATTAATTGCAATAATATTTTTTGAGCCTTTCATTCCTACAACATGCTGAATAGCTCCTGAAACACCTACGGAAAAGTATAAATTAGGCGATACTGCTTGTCCTGAACTTCCAATTTGTCTGTATGATGGCAACCAACCCATATCTACTACAGGCCTTGAAGAACCTAGCTCTGCTCCCATCGCTTCTGTCAAGGATTCGACCATAGGGATGTTATCCTGACTTTCGATACCTCTACCAACAGATACAATTACATCTGCTGTAGTTAAGTCTACACCAGACGAAGACTCTTGAAATTCTGGTTCACTACTAGACTTAATATCGTTACTATTAATATTTACTTCAAAGACAGTCGCTGCATCAGAACCTCCCAATTCTATATTATCGCTAGAAAATGCTGCAGACTGAAAGCTGAGAAGTGTTGTTTCGCTACTTGAATCTGATTGGATATTGGTAGCAAGTTTTGCATTAAACACTTGTCGCGCAAATACAGGGCTATCTCCATCATAAGTAACTGATATAATATCACTTACAAATGGTATATCTAATTTAGCACTAACTCTTGGCAAGAAATCTCGAACCATATAAGAGTGTCCCATTATTACATATTTAGGAGATAAATCTTTAATCACATCAGATAAAACTTTTGAATATCCATCAGCTGAATACGTACTGATCATATCATGATCTGCTAGAATCAAATTTTGTAATTTATAATCACTTGCTTGCTCTTTCAGAGTGCTTGCATTTTCACCCATACATAACACAGACAAATCCATTCCTAATTTTGATGATAGACTTTGTCCAGCAGCTACAGCTTCTTTACTAAAGGCGTGAATATTACCTCTTTGATTTTCTAGTACTACTAATATCATGACACAACTCTTAATTTATTTTTTAATATATCCATCAGCTTGGCTACTATTCCATCAACATCACCTTCGATTTTTTCTGTAGCTTTTTCAGTTTTAGGAATAAATAGATTTAAGAAATTTTGTTTTGGTGTATCAGAAAGCTGGCCGTCGACTTGTTTTGATTCTTTACGCTTAGCCCCCATAATTCCCTTTAAAGAAGGATAGCGAGGTTCATTAATACCAGATTGAATGGATACGCTAGCTGGAAAAGGTAATGTTACCCACTGAAACCATCCAGACTCTAATTCCCTTTTAATTTTAATTTGACCATCCTGAATATCTGTTTCAATACCCAAGGTAGCAGTAGACATTCCTAATAACTCTCCTAGTAATACCCCAGTTTGTCCAGAACCTAAATCATCAGATTGTAAGCCAGAAAAAATAAGGTCAAAGTTTTCATCTTTTAAATTCTCAGAAAATAATTTTGCTATTGATAATGGATCCGTATTTGAATCTTCATTATTAATAAAAATAGCCCTATCAGCACCCTTAGCAAGTCCATCTTTTAAGACTTTTGATGTATTGTCTTGAGATCCCATAGTAACTACAACAACTTCGGTTCCATTGTCTAGCTTTTCTTTAATTTGCAATGCCTCTTCTAAGGCATAAGAGTCACTTTCGTTCACAACAAAGTTTACTACTGATTCATCAATCCACTTGGAAGTAGAGTCAATACGAATGCTAGATTCATAGCTTGGAATTGCTTTGGTTAGTACTGCTATTTTCATAATAAATTTTATTTTTAAAACCGACTACCCGGTCTAATACGCAATGTTAGTTCTTATCTTGTAATTAAGCAAATTAAAAAGAATAAAAAAACAGGCTATAAAAGAAAGTTGATAAGCGGGGGAAAGTCTTTCAATCTTTCGCAATTTTATAGCCTGAAATATTTTAATTCTTGATCAATTTAACAGAAAGTTTGATGTATTGTAAAGTAAAAAATCAGTATTAGGAATCAGAGTCTTCCATGGCAAACTTTGTCCAATCGCTTGATACGGCAGATTCATCAATAGAGGTTTCGGAAGGCTTAGCAGTGGATGTAAACTTTGAATCATCTTCATAAATATTAAGACTATCTTTTTTTGTTTCATACTTATCAAGATCCAATTCTTCATCTTCACTATATAAAGAATCCTTTTCTTCACTATACAGGTCTAAATCAAAAAAATCTAAATTTTCTACATACCCATTTTCCATCAGGTATTCAAGAAATGGTAGGTATGCTCTTTGCTTAAGATTAATTTTACATTTAGGGCATTTAAGATTTTCCCCAATTTCAGAAGCAATTATTTCTTCTTGTTTTTCACATGGACAAATTAATTCATCAACAAGGTTATATTCCGGCTTTGACATGATAGAACGAAGGTATTATTAGTTATGTATGGAGTCAATAGTTTTTGTAAATACTATTTAATATCGACTTCTGAGAGGATAAAAGTTCTTTTTTTCTTCTCTTCATAGCTTTTTCAGCCACATCGCAAAAGTCCTCAAATTTTATTCTTATCACTTTATTTTTATAGAATAATGAAAATGCAGGAACATGTCTTGGCGGAAATGTTTGAGAAACGATATTGCATCCTAATTCAATAACTGTTCCAGTGTTAAGATTTGTTCCAATAGCGGTTTTAACATGTTCTCCGATAATTGATCCAAAAAAAATAGAACCAGTATCTATTAGCTCTCCATCCCACTTTACTTTGATAGATGAATAATTATTTTTCAAATTACTAGTAGTTGTTCCAGCTCCTAAATTCGCCCATGATCCAATAAAACTGTGACCCAAGAATCCTTCGTGAGATTTGTTGGAATATGGCTGAAAGACGCAAGAATGAATTTCTCCGCTTACTTTACAATCATGATTAATAATAGAGTTTGAAATAGTAGAGTGAGATTTCACTAATGTGTTTCTACCGAGAAATAAAGGACCATTTAAAACGGTAAAAGGTTCTACAGTTGCAGTATTGTCTATAATAACTGGACCTAGACTTTCATCGATAATCACATTATCAACAGATATTTCTGACGATTTACTGTCAATAAAAAAATCAGGGATACTTGCAATCAAATCCCAGAGGTATTTATCTTTATCTAAAAAAGAACTAGTCTTATCTAACAAAATAAGATCTGTTGTTATAATATTTTTTAAATATTCATTCATATTTTAATAAACTGTTGAATCATATTAAATGTTCCCTCTAAATCTCTTTGATAATTTGTATCAAGTATAACATTATAATATTTTTTTGAATTATCATAATTAAAACCCATTCTCACTTTTGGGTGACAAGCCCTTAAAAGAAAAGATGAAAAACGACTAAAATTAATATTTAGGTCAATCATATTTTCATATCCTAATCCTTTAATTTTTTCTACAAAAGCATGGGTTGGTGTGCCCAAAGAATTGATATCTTTATAAGAAAATAAGATAGCTGATTCAGTGATATGATTTGGATAAAAATTAATTAGAGCATCTTTGATTAAAAAATGGATTTTAGCATCATTAGATTTAATTTTTTCTAAAAAAAGATTAGCTAAATCAAATGCAACCTCCCCATCTGGTAATACAATTAAGATTGAATTTTTTTCAATATCTGAATACTGATTTTTTTCAGTTCCACTTTTAAAATAATTTTTATATCGCCACCAATAAATTATCTTTTCTGCTCGAGAATATTCCATATAGCATATGTTAGCCAAAAATCATTAATTAGAATACTGATTTTAGAATTAAATTAACCTACTTATGTCAGATAAAAAAATAGGGAAATTTCCATTTACTAAAGGTATTTATAAAGATATGTACCGTAATAGATTGTGGACAATGCGACAGTATGCAGGATTTTCATCTGTATCTGAATCAAATGAAAGATATTTATCTTTATTGGACAGCGGTGTAAATGGTCTCTCAGTGGCTTTTGATCTTCCTACACAGATGGGATATGATTCTGATGATGATATGTCTTCTGGAGAAATAGGCAAATCAGGCGTACCAATATCAACTCCGGAAGATATTGAGTCCTTATTCGATAAAATTGATTTAGAAAAGGTTTCTGTATCAATGACCATTAATTCAACCGCATCAATACTATTAGCATTTTATATATCTCTAGCTAAAAAAAGAGGTTATTCGCTTGATAAATTGAGAGGTACTCTTCAGAATGATATATTAAAAGAATATATTGCAAGAGGAACATATATATTCCCTATTAACTCATCTTTAAGATTAACCACTGATATATTTGAATATTGTCAGCAGAACTTACCAAATTGGAATTCTATATCTGTTTCTGGTTATCATATAAGAGAGGCAGGTAGTTCAGCAGTACAAGAATTAGCCTTTACATTTGCTAACGCCATTACATATTTAGATTCTGCAAAAGCAGCAGGTATTAATATAGAAAAACTAACTACTCAAATATCATTCTTTTTTAATTCTCATAGAAATTTTTTCGAGGAAGTAGCAAAATTTAGAGCAGCAAGAGAAATATGGGCACATATTGTTCGAGATAGATTTGAAATAGATAATATAAAATCACAACTTTGTAGGTTTCATGTACAGACTGCTGGATCAACTCTAACTGCACAACAGATTGAGAACAATACTGCCAGGACAACATTGCAAAGTTTAGCAGCGGTGTTAGGCGGAGCACAATCAATACATACAAATGGTAAAGATGAAGCGCTAAGTCTTCCTTCAGAAGAAAATGCCTTATCTGCACTAAGAATACAGCAAGTCATAGCCCACGAAAGTGGCATTCCAGAATTTGTTGATCCTATTGGAGACAGTTCTTTAATTGACAGCACTACTAAAGACATTATTAAAAAGGTAAACACTAAAATTGATGAAATTATTTCAAAAGGTGGTGTTGAAAAACTAATTCAGGATGGCACTATTCAAAATGAAATTGCTGAATCATCTATTCAATTTCAAAATGATCTTGATAGTAAAACAGCAATTGTAGTTGGTGTAAATAAATTTATTGCTAATGAATCAAATCTACACAAAAATATTCCTGACTTAGGAGAAGATAGACTTAAAATAATTCAAAAATTTAAATCTTCTCGTAGTGAAAAAGATGTCTTGACCGCTCTTTCATTACTTGAAGAGAAAGCAAAAACAAGTGAGAATTTAATTCCTTACATTATTAAATGTAGTGATTGCAAGTGTACTCTTGGAGAAATATCTACCTCTCTAAAGAAGGCCTTTGGGGAATACTCCTTATAAATTGTAAAAAATAAGGAACATTTTATTGAAAAATTGATAATATTAATGAGTGTTTATTAAATAAATAAGGATAAAAATGAAAAATAATAAATTTATGTTACTTTTTAGTGCTTTAGTGCTTTACAGCTGCTCAGGTACTATACCAAATGTTGGAAATGAAGTTGCCGTTGATGAAACACCGGATAAAGGAGAAGAAGTCATTAAGCAAGAAGTTTCTGTTGAAACCTTCACTATTCAAGAGCCCGAGTCACCTCCTTTGCCAGTAACCGTATTCGAACCATACATGATTAAAAGAGGTGATTATTTAATTAAAATTGCCGACAGAGAATATGGAGATTCTTCTATGTGGAGAGAAATCTATGAATGGAATAAGCAAGAAATTGGCTCTGATCCAGATAAGATATATCCTTACAATTTTCTGTCTTTGAAAAGAGATGCTCAGCAAGCAAAAAACTGTGAATTAGAATTTTTTGAATATACAGTTCAATCTGGTGATACAGCATGGAGTTTAGCTCAAAAGATATACAGCGATGAGCTAGCATGGGTAGTCATTTATATGGATAATGCCGATGTTATTAAAAATAATAATGGTGTATTACAGCCAGGTTCTACTTTTCAGATGAGAAGAAAACTAGATCCTTGCAGCTAGATTATAAATCTATAGATTTTAATACAAAATGGATTCTAAGTGGCTCAAGCTCAATCATTTATAGAGAGACTCTAAATTCGACCCTAAGCATTGCTCTGGACAAACAACGCCAGATAAATGATAAAGGTAAGGTAGTCATTACCGATCATCAAACAAGTGGTAAAGGTACTCATGGTAAACAATGGATTTCTACTGCTTACAAAGATTTAACTTTTAGTATTATACTTGGTAATGAAAATAGTTTTGGACAAAAACTTATTGATGAATGCTGTCTTGCAATGGTACATGTTTTGTCTTTATATGATTTGAAAGCAAATATAAAATATCCAAACGATATTTATATAAATAACAAGAAAATAGTTGGAATTTTGCTGTCTAATATACAATCTCAAGGATCAGAAAATAAACCATATCAAGCACTAAGTATTGGTATGAATGTTAACTCTGAAATTGATATTAAATCAATTGATGAAAAAGCGAAAGTAAATAGTACTTCAATATTCTTAGAATTAGGAAAAGAAATAAAACGTGAAGAGTTATTAAAGCTAATTATTCAGAATATTGATCCTGCTATTCAAAAGCAGGGATATCTGTAATTTTCTGACCAAGAATAAGTGTATGAATCTCATGAGTTCCTTCATATGTATATACTGTCTCTAAATTCATCATGTGTCTCATCATTGGATAGTCATCCATTATACCGTTACCACCAAGAATCTCTCTTCCCAATTGTGCACATTTTCTAGCAATTGCTACATTATTCTTTTTACCAAGGGAAATATGAGAAAAATCTAGATCTCCACTATCTTTAAGTCTGGCTAACTGCAAAGCAAGTAACTGAGCTTTTGTGATTTCCTGTATCATATATACTAGTTTTTGTTGAGTGAGTTGAAAACCGGCAATTGGTTTAGAAAATTGCTTTCTATCTTTACCATAGCTTAGTGCAACTTCATAACAGTCAATAGCAGCACCAATCACACCCCAAACAATTGAATATCTAGCCTGGGTTAAGCATGATAATGGTCCTTTTAAACCCTCAATATTTGGTAATCTATTGGCATCTGAAACTCTAACATCCTTCATAAATAGCTCTGAAGTAATTGATGCTCTTAAGCTCATTTTCCCATGAATATTGGAAGAAGTAAATCCATCCATCCCTTTCTCTAACAAAAATCCACGGATAACGTCGTCTTCATCCCTAGCCCAAACTACTGCAACATCGGCGATGGAACCATTTGTAATCCACATTTTGGATCCATTAATAATCCAATCGTCCCCATCTCTTTTTGCTCTTGTAAGCATTCCAGCTGGATCTGAACCATGGTTTGATTCTGTAAGCCCAAAACATCCTACTGCCTTACCAGCCGCTAATAAAGGTAGCCATTTTTCTTTTTGCTGCTCAGTACCATACTGATAAATAGGAAACATTACTAATGAGCCCTGAACACTGCACACAGATCTTAGTCCTGAGTCTCCTTTTTCGAGTTCTTGCATTATTAATCCATATGCCGTGCTGGTTATTTCACTTCCTCCATACTTTTTAGGAAGTGTAGCACCAAAAAAACCTAATTCTCCCATTTTTGGAATTAAGTCAAGAGGGAATGATCCTTTTTCATAATATTCATTAACGATAGGGTTGAATTCTTCTGTAACAAATTGGTTTGCTGTTTTCTGAATTAATAGCTCTTCATCCGTTAATAAAGATGTGATATTACAAAAATCTGGTCCGATATATTTCATTTAGATATTTCCATTTTTAAAATTTTATTATTCATGTTTAATATAATAGGTCTGAAACGCTATTAAATAATACAGAATTTGTGGCAATTATAGGGTCTGTAACAAGGGTTTTCTTTTGATTATAAATAATTTTTTTATCATTAATAGTTTTTACGCACCCTCCAGCCTCTCTTACAATGCAATCTCCTGCACAAATGTCCCACTCATTCTTTGGTGCAAGTGTTGAAAAAATGTCATACTTACTTGCTCCAACTAACCCCAACTTATATGCAACACTCCCAATAGGTTCAATTAAGCTAAAATCATCATTATAACTTTCCCATAGCTTCTTTTTATATTCAGATCTACTTACAGTAATAGATGACTTACTAAGTTTTTCTTTTTGAGATATAACAACCTTAGAACCATTGAATGCAGCACCCTTATTTTTTTCAGCAGAAAACATTTCTTTTGTGTAAGGATTATAAATGATTCCAATTACAGGATATCCATTTTCTACTAATGCTATACTAACTGAAAAATGTGGCACTCCTTCAATAAACTCTTTTGTACCATCTAAAGGATCTACAATCCACACGCGAGATTTATTTAATCGTTCTGGCGTATCTACTGTTTCCTCGGATAACCATCCATCATCGGGAAATTCTCCTCCAATAAAATCTGCTATATATTGATCTGCTTCATGATCAGCAATAGTCACCGGATTGTTAGCACTTTTATATTTGACTTGCTTATCTGTATCAGAAAAATACTTCATTAGAATTTTTCCAGCATTTCTTGCTGCTACTTTTCCTGCAATTAATTCTTCGCCAAACATAATTGTCAGATTATATGTATTTTAAAGTTAAAAATCGCTAAATTAGTTCTGAAATTGAGGGTAGAAATTGAAAACTAACTTTTTTTTATTTTTATAATTTTAAACTAATAAATTTTTTTATACCTAGTATTCTCTCCTCTATTTCATAGAAAATTAAATTATATGCTATACAAAAATATAGCTGAAATGAAAGTAAGGCTTTTATGAAAAAAGAAATTTACATCAGTAAAGGTGTAGGAGAAACAAGAATAGCCGTTAAGGAAAATGGTAAACTTGCTGAACTCCATGTAGATAAAGAATCAAAAGAAAGAACTGTTGGTAATATTTACAAGGGCGTTGTTGAGAATGTAATCCCTGGAATGCAGGCTGCATTTGTTAATATAGGAGAAGGTAATAATGCATTCTTGCCATTCTCTGAAATCTCAGATCCGGAATTAATTGCAGACCATAAACCTAAGTCAAAGAATTCAAAAGAAATCAATGTTTTACTGTCTCCCGGGCAGGAAATTATTGTACAAGTAATTAAGGAGCCTTTTGATAACAAGGGCGCTAGAGTAACTACTAATCTTTCAATTGCAGGACGTTTTATTGTTTTAATTCCAAAATCAAAATATGTTGGAGTTTCGAAAAAAATGCAAGATCGATATGAAAGAAGAAGGTTGAAAAAAATTGCTTTTGATATGAAAAAGCATGGATTGGGAATTATCATTCGCACTGTAGCTGAGGGAAAGACTGATCAACAAATTCAGAATGACTATGCTAGTTTAGAAAAAAAATATAATGGCTTAATGAAGCTAGCAGAAAAAAGTGATGCTCCAGCTCTTGTTCACAACGACCTAGAAATGACATCAAGTGTTTTGAGGGATTTAATCAGTGATAAAGTTGAAAAAATTGTTGTGGATTCAAAAGATGATTACAAAAAAATACAGAAAATGATTAAAGATGATGCACTAGATATTGGAGATACTTTAGAACATTATCGTAAAAGAACGCCATTGTTTAAAGAAACAGGAATTGATAATTCTATGATCAAGCTGTTAAAAAACAGAGCATGGCTTAAAAGTGGAGCATATCTTATTATTGAAAGAACTGAAGCTATGGTTGTAATAGACGTGAATAGCGGGAAATTTGTCGGTAAGAAAGGGCATGAAGAAAATTCTTTAAAAATAAATTTAGAAGCTGCAAAAGAAGTAGCTGCTCAATTAAGATTACGACATCTCTCTGGATTAGTATTGATTGATTTCATTGATATGGTTTCAGCAGCTAATAGAAAAAAAGTATATCTTGAAATGAAAAAAGAACTAAGAAAAGATCGAGCAAAAGTAGCTGTATCAGAAATTTCTGAATTTGGCGTACTTGAAATGACAAGAGAACGAACCGGATTAAGCATTATTGACTCATTAACTGAATGCTGTGATACCTGTAATGGTGATGGTAGAATAATATCTAAGGATACCCTATTAACAAGAATTGACTATTGGTTAAGAGATTATAAGCAAAAAAATAAAGATCTTAGACTAAAACTCTATCTTAATCCTGAAATTGCACGATATTTAAAAGAAGAAAAAAAGAGAGACTATATCAGTTTAATGTGGAAGAATTTTGTGTATCTAAAAGTAATTGATGATATTGCAATGGGCAAAAATGTATTCCGTTTTACAAAGATGTCAGATCCTACAGATATAACTCATGAAATAGGTACTTGAAAACCAATAATTTAGCTATTAAGTTCCCAAGCTTATGTTTGCAATTGTAGAAATATATGGAAAACAGTATAAAGTCGCTAAAGGCGATATGCTCTTAGTTGATTCTAAGATTGATATTGCTGTAGGTAAAACTTTGAAATTTGAAAATGTCAAAGCGATATCTGACAAAGATACAAATATATTTAATCCCAAGGAATTGGGCTCATATAAAGTTAGCGCTAAAGTTCTTGAGCACAAAAAAGCTAACAAAGTTACAATCATCAAAAAGAAAAGAAGAAAAGGTTACCAAAGGAAAAATGGTCACCGTCAAGATTTAACTATGCTTGAAATCCAATCAATTACTGGAACAAAAGCAAAAGCAGCAGCAAAAACTACTAAAGCAGCTGCTCCAAAAAAGAAACCAGCAGCTAAGAAAAAAGTTGCTGCTAAGAAAAAATAGAAGGTAGGGACTCATGGCTCATAAAAAAGGACAAGGTAGTTCAAGGAACGGAAGAGATTCTAATGCACAAAGATTGGGTGTTAAAATGTCTGATGGACAATTAATTTTATCAGGTGGTATTATTATTAGACAAAGAGGTACCAAAGTACATCCTGGAAGAAATGTTAAAAGAGGTAATGATGATACTCTTTTCGCCACATCACCTGGCTTAGTCAAGTTCAGTAAAAAAGGCAAAACAACCTTTGTTAGCGTTGTCGAACAAAATTAAAAATGGCTAGACCAAAAATAGCGTTAATCGGAGGTGGTCAAGTCGGTGGTAATATTGCTCTTCTCTCCGCTCAAAAAGAATTAGGTGACATTGTCATCATAGATATCCCTCAAGCTGAAAACTTTATTAAAGGAAAAGCTTTGGACATATCACAACTTCTTCCACTTGATGGCTACGATTCCAAATTAAGCGGTTCATCAGATTTTGCAGCAATCAAAGATTCAGATGTTGTTGTTATCACTGCAGGATTTCCAAGACAACCTGGAATGGATCGCGAAGATTTATTAAAGAAAAATTTAGATATTATGACAAATGTGGCGGAGCAAGTAAAGCTTCATGCTCCTAACGCTTTTGTAATAGTTGTTTCAAATCCTTTAGATGCAATGGTATATGCTTTTTATAAAGTATCTGGCTTTGCCAAGAATAAAGTTGTTGGTATGGCTGGAGCACTTGATAGTGCTAGATTTAGATCATTTATTGCAGAAGCAACAAATCTTTCCTCTCAAGATGTTACATGTATGGTTCTCGGTGGTCATGGAGATACTATGGTTCCTGTAAGTCGTTTAGCAACTGTAGGAGGTGTACCTTTAACGTCGCTATTAGATGCTGATATAATTACAGCAATTGAAGATAGAACGCGTTTTGGTGGTGGTGAATTAGTAAAATTATTTGGAAAAGGATCTGCATTTTATGCTCCTGCCCAATCTGCAGTGGAAATGATTGAAAGCTTTGTTAAAGATAAAAAAAGAGTCATTCCATGCGCATCACTCTGTGAAGGTGAATTTAATGTAAATGGTTACTTCATTGGTGTACCAACTGTAATTGGAGCTGATGGTGTTGAAAATATTTTAACATTTGATTTAAATGAAGATGAAAAAAATGCTCTTAATAATACTCTTTCAGAAGTTAAAAAGACCGTTCAAGAAACTGGATTATAATACATTTGATCAATCTTTCTCTTCTTCTTTTTTCATTATTACTCACATCTAATCTCTTTGCACAATCTGGCTTTATCACTGAAGAAACTACCAAAGCTTCTTTCAAAATGGGCTCTATGGAATCTTCTGTTTATAAATACTTTGCGGAAGATACTTACTATTCGAAAATAAATTTGTCATTTAAAGGAAAAGGAATAGCACGATTAATGAGCAGGGACTTAGAGAATGGGACTATTATTTCATTTCAAGACTCTACTATTATAAATGTTAATCATAAAAAAAATCGTTTTACTAAAAAGTTATTATCTCAAATTTTGGAAGAAAAAGAATCTGAATCTGAAATTGAATCTGAAAGTGAAAATCAAGAAGACGGCAGTCCTGAAGAAGAGAGTTTTATTCCAATAATATCTGATAGTTTAGAGATAGTTAATGGCTTTGAGGCTTATAAGGTAACATTACAGGAAAATGATGATGATAACCAAAGTGTATGGGTTACAAGTACAGTTAGGAAATCTATTATTGTTAAATCTATGCAAAGTAGAATTGATGAGTTTGAAAGAAACTGGGGTAATTTTGATGGTAACCTTTCGGAAATAGGAATCGATCAAGATGTGATTATCGTTAAGGCATTATTTAGCGGTGAAGAAGGTAGCTTTGAATATAACTTGAATGTATATGCTCCTACGGACTCTCTACCGACTATGTTTAACATACCTCAAGATTATAAAAAAGTGAAAAAACTGAAGATGTTTTAAGATTTATTTTTTAAATACTTTAAAATTTCCTTATACATTATCTCTTCTCTTTTATAAGGCCTGGGTAAATCAGTAGCTGTTTTAAATAAGGAAAGTTTTTTTTCTTCATTACCAAGTTTATCATAACTTTTACCAAGCCAATAGTAAGTACCAATATATTTAGACTCTAATTCTAAACTTTTACTCAAAAAATATTCAGCCATCTCAAAGGATCCTTTTGGAGGTTCTTCAAAAATAATTGTGGCTAATCTCCTCGACAATGGACTGATATCAGCAAGGCGATAATGCCATTGACCCATTATATTATAACAAAAAGGATCACTAGGAAGTTTCTGAATTGCTTGCAAACAATGAAATTCAATAATCTTTGAGCTTTCAATCTGTTTTCTAATACTTTGATTTTCAACACTCTTACCGAATGATACAGCATACCACTTATGAACTTCTGCACTGGTAGAGTCAATTGCCATAGCTTCTGTTATATACTTTAAAGCCTTATCCGTATTCATTTTTTCTATTTTTTTATCATCAGCTTTTTCTGATAAAAAATGGTGTGCTGCAGATAATCGTGAAAGCACATCTATATTTTTGGGGAAATTATTATTTAATTCTTGAAGTGGAATAATGGTCTTTTGAAATGCTAAATTCTCTAAATCAATATCAATTTTAGTAAAATCTTGAGCTGTCAAAAAGCTTATGACAGATAAAACGATTACTAATCTTAAATTATTAATCAAAATATTTATTAAGGATAAAATCGCATAAATACTGGCTGGTGATCAGATATTCTATTAGCAACGGTTGTGGCAGCAGTATTAGTTTCTGTTGGCAAAGCAATCACACCAGTTGTTGTTGTACTACCATATTGAAATAAAGGTTGATTAATAATTATATGATCAAAATGTGCCGCTGAATATGAACTTGTCCATCCTTGCCATGAAAATCCACTGCTGGGTCCAGTAAGAATATCTTCGTCTACCATTAGAAAACTAGTTGAAGAAGCAAAGTTGGGATCAGTAAAAGGACTTATTGATGGGTTATCAACTGATTGAGACCCAGTATTATTAAAATCACCTACAATAATAACATTATCTGATGCTCTATTATTAATAACATAATCTGTTAATAGCAGGCTAGCATGATGCCTTCTGTTAGTCTCGTCTGAAGGATCATTACTATCATAAGTATCATCTCCACAACACTTATAGTGAACATCCATTACATATAAATCCATTGACTTGGTTCCATCTGTCCATGTAATATAATTTTCCATAGGTGGGCGACTAGCAAATTGATATTGTGCGTTATTTTCATAATCTGAATCTCCATCATTACTATTTGGAGTATCTGCCCAAAGCTCATTTTTAGAATTGAAAGTAACGGTGCTATTTTTATAAACTAAAGCAAATCCTAAATTTCCAGACTCTTCATCAAGTACATAAGAATAATCATTCATTGAGTTCACCATACTGATTAACTCAGATTCACTTGAAATTTCTTGAAATAAATAGATATCGGCATTCCATGCCTCTAATAAGCTCTTCACATAGCTCTTTGTTGTGCTATGCTGTGGGAACTGCCTTATATTCCATGTTACAATTTCTATTTGACTCAATTGATCTAAATTAGTTGCATTTGGAAAACTATAAGGATCTGTTCCGTCACCAGGATCTGTTCCATCGTTAGAGTCTGTGGGAGAAGAACTTCCACCTCCACCACCGCAAGCAATAATTAATAGAGCAAGAAAGATAAATAGTTTATTTGTGATCTGAACCATAAATATAATTTACTAATAAATTACCGACTTGTCCTAGGCTTTGTGGTGAACAGTTTTCTGGTGTGTCTCGCTGAGTATGCCAATGATTATAAAACATATTTGGATATTGAAAATCAATAATATCAATAGCTGGGATTGCTGCTACTTCCCATAATGGTACATGATCATCATAAATTTCTAGGTCAATTGTTTTCTTGAAAGCTGGCAACGATAATTCTTCTGCTAGATTCCAAATCTCTTTCACTTTTTCAGGAGCTATGTTGTATGAAATTCTTTCAATAGGTATACTTAAATTTTTATCTCCAACCATGTCTACTATGATTGCAAAATTTGGTTTTACAATAGGTAGGTTTTCAGCAAAAAATCTTGATCCTAGTGCAAATGTTTCTGGTTGACCAGAAAATCCTCCATCTTCAGCATCAAAAAATACAATATCGATACCAATCTCTGGATTTTTTTCAGAAATTATTGTTGCTAACTCCATCAAAACTGATGTTCCGCTTGCTCCATCATTAGCTCCAAGAACAGGTAGACTTTGATTTTCTACTTCCTCATCTTGATCAGATAAAGATCTAGTATCCCAATGCGCTCCAAGTAATAAACGATATTCTGCATTTTCGTTAAATTGAATAATGAAATTTTTACCATTTCTTTCCATATTAGTTATAGGTTCTGTATAGATAAATTCTTGAACAATAAGGTTGCCTTCTAACTCACTTAAAAAAGCTTCTAAATAATTACTAAACTCTAAATGACCAGATGAACCTGGATTTCTTGGACCAAATTCGCATTGTTTGACTAGATATGTAAATGCTTTATTTGAATCAAAATTAGGTATATCTATCGAATTTCTGGGTTTAGTATTACAACTAAAAAATAAGATTAAAACTAGAAATAGTATCCTTTTCATTTTATCCCCTAATTGCCACATTTAGATTTATGCCAAAATCACGATCAATTCTTTGACCAGTTAATCTAGTATCATTTTCTCGATATTCATAAAATAAGCTTCCTGTAACATCATCTGTAAGAGTATAAGTAACCCTTAAGACGCCCTTTCTTGAATTTGTAAAGTTTTGTTCCGCAAAATTAATCTTGTCTTTAGACCCTTCTTCTTTCTTCTGACTAAAATCAAAGTTCAATGTGATATTCATATTATTTTTTAAGTACACATTTCTCTCGGTAAATGGTAATGAAAATCTAATACCTTTTGAAAAATTATAAGTAATACTTGCGAGAACGTTATTATCAGATACATAAGTTAATCCATTTGCAACCTCATCTAAAGTATGGGTAATATTTGTTCTAATATTTGTTGATATACCATTTTTGAAAGAAGTGGTGATTCCAACCAATGGAGTGAAGCTTCGAGATATACGTGAGAACTGTCTATTGTTATCATTGTCATTTGCGAATGATGATATACCGAATAAATCTATTGCACCAATACTATCATCATTAAATTTCCATGATAGATTTTCTTTTCCACTAAATGCATGTTCTATAGATAATGATTTTACATAAGGGGAGACAAATTTTATTTTTTCTAGCCCCCCAATACGTAAAGACCAATTAGAAAAAGGTATCCCATTTGATAATTTTTTACCATATGCTAGATAGTCTCTATTTGTAGATCGGGTATCAATGTTATACCCATTTATATTAGATGAAATACTTTCTGAAAATGATATATTTAATGAACTGCTTGGATTAAAACGAACACCAGTTCTAATTGATAAAGATTTTTTAATATCTTCCGCCCCTGTATTTAATCCTATTTCTGGTGCGCTTTCTAAGCCATGACTATCACTTAATCCAAATCGATAACTTAATGGTACATCACCACTTATAGCATTTGCTGTTCTATTGGTGGAGGTAGAAATTGCAATGCTAAGAGGTTCTACTTTTTTAGACATTTGATAGATTCTTTCTATAACAAAGTTGTTCTCAATCTTCTTTTTTTCTTTTTTGGGCGAGTCATCTTTTGAAATATTATTATTATCTTTACCTTTAGTAGATTCATCATTTTCTCCTCTTGAAAGACCAGAAGAAGATCTCGATCTAGTAGTTGGGGCAGTAGCTTTTCTTTTAGATACTGGCGTATAAAATGTCTCAATAATCTCCGTTCCAGATAAGGAAAAATTTATTGCGGTATTCTTCACTGCAGCAATGTTTGCGCCATCAATCACGCTTGAAAGTGGCTTATTCCACGAATAATTTGTATTGTATCCAAAATTTGGTTTAATCCAGCTAAACCATTGCGGAGTAAATGTTGATCCTAAAGATTCAGTACTATTTGTTACTCTTCCCACTTTTAAATTCTCTAGTACTTGATCTCTGTACTCTGACATATCACTTTTAATATTCTTATTATAATTAAACTGAGTATTATCAAAAATTTTATAATTGATACTAAATTTTCTATCAAGACCTAAATTAAAATCATCAATTAGGTCAGTACTAGATCTTGATTCTTTTTCAGTCAAACTCCGATTAACTCTAAATCCTGTCGCAAGGGATGTCGGAGTGTAAAAAAACTTAGTTTCGCTAACCTTTTCTCCAATTAATGGTACTCTGGCCATCCATTTGAATGCTTCTATGTAGTTATCACTAGGAAATCTTAAGTTATAATCAAGGTTAGTAGTAAGTCGTTGAGTATCTACTGATTTCATTATTTCATCAGATCTGGTTTGATTAGATGCATTAAATGATGCGCTGAGATTATCTATAGTATACCTAACAAAAGGATTTTCTGATTTAATTTGCTTTGAAATCTTACCATTAAAACTCACAGTAGAAGATTTTACTATTATAGAATCTGGAGTTGCACCATTAGTTCTAATATCGGTGCCTGGGAAAAATTTAGGAGCATTGTTTTGCATATTATATGTCATATTTAGTGGAAATGAAATTCCAAATTTTTGAGGAAACAAACTTCCTAGCTGCATATTATTAGTAAATATTAAGTTTTCAGTAGTAGTATTTGTACCAATTCTTTCTTGTAAAATATGGAAATCAGCATCTTTTTTACTGTATGATATAGAGCTTTTATTAAAGTCCGATAGATTGAATTCAGATTTTAGTCTTACTGCGGTTCCTTTATCTTTTTTAACTCCACTTAATCGAAGCTCATCTAACCAAATTTCACCTGTAATTGGATGATCTGTATTATTCTCAACACCAACAACAAAATACTGTAGTCGTGATAAAGAAGGATTTCCTATAATCTCTACTTTTTTATATTCCTCATTATTCTCATTTATGAATTCATACCTTTTATAATCTAATGAGTCAGTAAAGGTGTCATTAACATTAATTTTCTCTATTGAATCCTCATCTAGATTTTTTAAACTTGTAAGCCAGTTTAAATCAAGGTCTATTGCATTCCTTTCCTGGTCTTCATCCCAACTATCATATACAGGTTTAGTTAGCTTATAATATTCGTCTCCTGTACCAAATTGTATGAAAAATCTTAGGTCAGTATTATTATCAGATATGTTAGGACTATCCCCATAAACAAACATCTTCATTTGGTCATACATTAAAAAACTTTGCCCTTGCTGAGATGTCATGGATGATAAAATTTTCTTTGCTGCGCCTTTAACATTTGGATCTAAATTATCAAACTTTAACACCAAAGATTGCTCTTTAGAGCGTATTTTATTTATTTGATCATATTCTCCAAAAACACCTTTAGGAGGTATATAATCAGGATTATCTTCATCATTAACTACTGTTACTAAAAATGTACTATCTTGAACTGCATATTCCTCTTGATCTACAAATGACGTTCCCATTTCTTCCCATGCATTTCCAACGAGTTCCATTTTCGCAATTTCAAGAGTTGAAGGTTGATCAATGCCAGATACAACAAGTCTAACATACTTAATTTCACTTAGCGTTATATCTTGGACTTGTTCAAAATGACTTAAAGGTATTCTAATTAATTTCCAGCCTGTTTCTATACCATTAACAATAGTAGATCCAGCAACATAGGTGCTGTCATTTAGAGAAATAGTTTTAGTAAAATAATCGTTAGCTCTGTCTAAGAAACCTGACTGATCTAAATCTTCACTATCAGGATATTTACCGCCTGCTTGAATTTTGTCTCCAGTACCATTTCCTTCTGTGCCGTTAACTTTTGTATAGTCTGAACTTCCTTCTGTATAATCCCAGTTATCACCATTAGGATCATTAGTATCTACATCTGAAGAAGCATTAATAATTGTTATTTCTCCATTAGATAAATAATCTTGATAGGTTAATCCTTCTTCAGAATTTAAACAATCACCCCAACCATCTTCAAAACTATCAAAACATCCATCTAGCCCGGTATCTTCATTATCTTCTAAGAACCCATTACCAAGCGCTAATCCAGCATCAGGAACATCTTCGTTATTAAGCGAGCCATTACCATTATAATCTTCACTAATCTTTCCTAAATCAACTGTCAGATTTCCATCCTCTCCACGTAACCAGATCTCAAAAAATCTACTTCTAGTTTGATCATAATCTCCAATAAACATTGGGGTTACAACACCAGCCCATACAGAGTCAGGGTCAACACTTTCTTGATATTCTTTTGGTTCAAAATCTAATACTAAGATATCGGTTGTCAAATTTTGAGCTCTTTGAGACGTAGATATATTAGGCCAAATATTATTTGTTAGCACTTGAGAGTAAGGATTATACCAATGCATTCTAGCTCTATTTCTTTGATCGAATGGTTCGCTAGTTTTAAGATTCAATGGCGCAGAGGAAATATTCCAAAATCTTCTTAATATTGATGGACTGGTTACTCTTTTTGATCCTTCAAAATCATCTATATATGCTACCCCATCACTATCTCCCGTAGCACCATTAGATATAGCATTTGGATTAGGGAGTACTTGTGCAATTTCTCCTTCAAACGTAAATCGAGATAGTTTTTCAGCATTAAACATATCCAACTTATTAATAGAAGCTGATAGATTATCTAAATCCTTTTCATAGCGACCATTAATATCCCAAATGAAATTTTGGATTGGTTCAAAACCTACTTCTACTTTTTTATTAACAATATCTTGTTTGTAATACAACGCCGTCATACCTAAAAAAGAGTTTTCGTCAAAATCTATTTGAGCCCTAGAGCCAACCATAATCTTTCTGTCAAAAGTTACCAAATCATGCTTATCATAGACAATTTCTAGGTCTGCATTTGGATCAACACTTCCTGTCAACATAATCATTCCCGAAAAATAATCAATCTGATAATCTTCGCCTCTCTCAAGCTTCTCTCCATTTGAATAAATTTCTTCACTTCCCTCAACTAATGTAAATCCTAAATTTATAGTAGACTTTGGATTAGTATAATCTGCAGCGATAGTAAAACGAGAATCACCTGTGTATTCAGTACGGTTAGTACTTGTATACATTTTACCTTGCTGCAATAATGGATCTAATGTTCCATTGATATTACCGCCATCTAAATTGTTGCTTGATACGAAAGGTAATAATGCAGGTAGATGAACTTCCCCTGTCTTTAGGTTTACTATATTGGGATTGTTAAAATCAATCACTTCATCTGGGGAAGATGCACCAGCTTGATTAAGGTCATCTAGTCCAAACAAATTTAAGAAGGTTGATCCAGCATCAGTTCTATCGCTTACTGGTGTAGAAAAATTATCTAAGATACTAACTTGCAAGCTAGTTTGATCGATATTAGTGGCTCCAAGAGAATAGACATTTTTAAACATTAAATCCCATGCTGGATGATTTGGGTGTGATGATTGTGCTTTTAACATCTTCAATATTAAGGTTTCGCTCCCATCATCTATTATGTTCTCACCAACTTTAAGAACAATCTGCCCTGTAATCCTATCTGCTAACTCAAAATGTGCTCCAATAATTTCATTCTGCAGTGTGTTTTGCATTCTTATAAACCCCAAATCCTCATTTATCGCATAATCAGATCCTCTTTCTAATTTGATAAATGCACCCTCTTTACTGCTATCATTATAATAGGTGACATCATTAGGATCAATATATGCTGTACCAGGGTCTGCCTGTGGATTATTAGATGCATCAATTTTATATAGTTCAAAGTTTTTAATTACCAAATTTCCTATATTGTGGAGTCCATTATTTAAAGGATAATAAGGAGGTACACTAACTTGAAATCCATTATCTGGAATAATATCATTCGATCCATTTCTGAACCACTCATGAATGAAAAAGTATAGATTTTTTCTATAATCATAATCCTGAATTTGATTGGTCTTTACCTCAGAAGTACCTTTATATTTTTCAGATTGCTTCTTTGTTCTTTCTAATGATGCTATGCTTGTAATATTCAGCGGGCCTAATTGCGTAAGTGCCTTAATTCCAAAGAGTCCTTTATTTTGACCTGAAAAGGTTACAAACTCAGTTGAAGGTAATGTTAGTGCAATATTACCTATCTCAAGTTTTTGTAAAATATCATCTTCATCTCCAGCGTAATCAACGCGAATAGTATTTTCCCAATCAAAATCTCTTTCTGAGTTTTGATCTAAGGATACAGTAATTTTTTCGCCAACTTTACCCTGAACATTCAATTGCTGCTTTTGGTCAAATTTGAAGTTCGTTTTTTCTTGTTCTTTATAAGAAGATCTGACCAGCTCTTGGTCTTGATTGACTAACTTACCAGAAAGATTAATATTACCCTGCACTCTCAAAGAAGCCCTCCCAAGTGCACCTAAATCAAAGTCAGCAACCTCAAGATACCTGCCCTTATTACTAGCTATAGTTGTATCAGAAGCTGATAAACTAAATGGTTCACTGAAGTTATATTTTTGATTATTTATATATAAATCTTTTAAATAATTATCTAAGGAAGCAACATAAGGAATCAAGCTTTGATAATCTAAAGAAGATTCACTAATAGATATTGTATTAGAATCATTATCTAGTCTTACGCTATATTTATTCAAAGTTTGTATTTTTTTAAAAATTCCAATGGGATAATTAGAGAAATCACTCAAGCAATAGTTTGCTGATTGTTTTTTATAAAAAGGATTAGTGACAATATTTTTGGTTATAGGGTTATCAAATCCTAGAAGTGAAGATAAAAACAGAATGATGCTGAAATAAACTCTATACATTCATTAATCTTATTATTTTATGTGCAAATTTCTGGATTGCTATTGCTCGATGGCTGATTTGATTTTTTTCTTCTAATCCCATATCTCCTAAAGACATATTTTGAGCTGATGCATAAAATATTGGGTCATAACCAAATCCCAGATCTCCTTGTTTTGACTCTAAAATTTTTCCTTGTAAACATCCTTCAACAAAAAAATCATTTTCTCCATCAACATAAGTGACGACAGTTTTAAATCTAGCTGTTCTTTCCTTCCAAGGAACACCTTTCAGATTTTTTAAAAGCTTTTCCATATTTTCTTCGTATGTAGCATTCTCTCCTGCATATCTTGCAGTATAAATTCCAGGATCTCCCATTAAATGATCAACTTCCAAGACAGTATCATCTGCCATGGATGGAAGTTTGGTGTGATTAAATGCTACCCTTGATTTAATAAACGAGTTTTCGACGATAGAAGTTCCATCTTCTTTTATATCGCCAATATCAGGAAAATCACTCAAAGAATATATTTTATCAAAAAGAGGCTTAATTGTCGTAATGATTTCAGATATCTTATGCTTATTTGAAGAAGAAATAATAATATTTTTCATTTCTAAAACTAATAAATATTTATGTGTTTTTTAAATAACTTATAATGTGTAGTTTTTTAAACTTTTTTACAAGGCTCGATAGCTCAGTTGGTAGAGCAGAGGATTGAAAATCCTTGTGTCGGGGGTTCAATTCCCTCTCGAGCCACTTTTCAAGGGGGAAAAATAAATGACAATAATTTCAATTATAATAGCAACAGGGTTAATACTTTTCTTAGTATTAATCTTATCATTCTTAAGAAAACCAAAAGTTTATACTTTTAAAAAAGAACAATTTGTTCCAAGTGATATGGATACGGTATTTGACTTTTTTTCAAGACCAGAAAATCTTGAAAAAATTACTCCTCCAGCTATGGGATTTCATATTATGACTCCAAAGCCTGTGGAAATGAAAGAAGGAGCAATTATTGATTATACTGTTAATATTATGGGCATTCCAGCCAGGTGGAGAACCATGATAACAAGCTATAAGATAAATGAATTTTTTGTTGATGAACAGCTCAAAGGTCCTTACAGCTACTGGCATCACAAGCATTCATTTGAGGCTGTCGAAGGCGGAATAAACATTGTTGATGAAATTACTTATGCATTGCCATTAGAAGCTTTTAGAAGTATTGTACATCCTCTATTTATTAAACCTCAATTGAAGAAAATCTTTAGCTTTAGATTTCAGATTATTCAAGATAAATTTAATAACAAAAAATAATGTTACTTCTTTGATGCTCGATCATCAAATTGAACGACAAATAATGAAAAATTTATGATTAAATATATCTTATCTCATACTAACGTTGCCATTAACTATTTTGGCTTTTCAATTGTATGGCTTTGCTGCGTTTACAGTGGAGCTCAAGGCATAACTGCGCTGGCATTATTACCTACACTTGTTTTTTTATATTTACATTTTATGATTGTTACAGACCATTTAAAGGAAGAGATCCAATTAATCTTAATAGCAGTTCTTATGGGTATTGTTGTCGATTCAGGCTTTTCTTTTTTTGGCGTGGTATCCTATAATGGGAATATCGCTTCCATTCCACATCTTGCTCCAATATGGATACTATGTATGTGGGCCGGATTTTCTGCACAAATTAATCATGCCATGAATAGGTTAAGAGGCAAATATCTTCTTATTGGATTTTATGGATTATTAGCACCGCTAGCTTATATGGGTGGTGAAAAAATTAATGCAGCAACTATTTCAGACGGAGATATTAATTATGTCATTATTAGTATTAGTTGGGCCGTTAGTCTTATTGTTTTATTTAAAATATCTGAATATTTAATGGCAAAATAAATATGAGGTATTATTCTTTAGCAATTCTATTAATACTAGCTCTAAGTGCTTGTGCTAGTAAAGCAGCAATTGAACCTGAGGGTGTAGTAGATAATATTCCAGACAATTGGGATATAGAAACTCCTATCGCAATTAATATATCTGAAATATGGTGGAATGAATTCCAAGATGAAAAACTAAATAACTTTTTATCAAAATTTTTAGCTGAAAATATTAATCTTGAACAAGCAATGCTCAACACAAGAATCGCTAAACAAGCTTCAGTGATATCGAACTCCAATCTCTTTCCAACTATTGGGATTAGTGCAGGCGCATCAGAGTCTGAACAAAATTCGGCAGGAATTCCTCCCATATTTGCTACTCTCCTTGGTACTCAAAGTGATGAGATCACTACATTTAATCAAGAGAATTATAATTTATCTTTAAGTACACAATGGGAAATTGACTTATGGGGTAAAATGAGACAAGGAAGGATTGCAGGAAAACAACAATATTTAGCTGCAAAATATAACTATACATACTATCAATTCTCACTTACGTCAGAAGCTACTAAGCTATATTTCTCAATTATTGAAGCAAAGCAATTAGCAGCAAATGCTGAAAAGAAATATGGTAATGCAAAAATTATTTTTGATTTATATACTAGTCGATATAATAAAGGAGTTATTTCATTGAAGGCTCTGCAACAATCTGAACTAATGCTCAACCTTACAAAGAGTGATTTAGAAAATAAAAAAAGTATCTCTAAATCTTTAATTCGTGAAGCTAGAGTATTAATTAAAGAATATCCTAATCTAGAATTGGAGACTGCCAAAGATTTTCCGGAATCAATTCCTAACTTACCCTACTTACTTCCAGCTGATATTGTAAAAAGACGTCCAGATTTAATAGCATCACAATATAATTTATTAGCATCGAAGGCACTTAATAAGCAAGCTCTTCGATCACTATACCCTTCTTTTAGCTTGGTTGGGTCGACTGGAGCATCTAGCAATGTTAAAGACTTATTGAATGACGATTTTAGTGTTTGGAGTAAAGGGGTTAACGTATTTGCTCCAATTTTTAACGCAGGAAAACTAGTAGCTAATAAAAAAATTGCAAAAAATAATAAAGAAATTGCCATGTTAGAGTTTGTAAATAATTTATTGAATGCTTATAAGGAGGTAGAATCAGGACTAGAGTTTGATAGAAGTACACAATTATCTTTAAATCTATTGAAAGATAACATCATACTATCTGAATCTATTTATAGTACTACTTTTGATGAATTTGAAAAAGGTGTTTCAAGCATAGAAGATGTTATTAATGCAAATAATGCACTTTTTGATAATAAAAATATGCTTGCTACAACAGAAAGAATTCGGATTGAACAAAGAATAAACTTAATATTGGCACTTGGAGGAGGGTTTACTTACAAGCAATGATTAAATATTTAAGACCATTAATAATTATAGGTATTTCTACAGCTATTGCAGCTGTACTATACATGTTAGGCCAAATATCTCCTGATGCTATTCAAGAGAAAGACCCTATGGATGTCAATGTCCAAATTTTGACACCTATTGACTATCAAATAAAAATAAAATCAACCGGTACTACAACCCCTATCACACAAACAGTCTTAACCTCTGAAGTAGGTGGAGAAGTTATTTATCGTTCTAAGAAATTCTCAGAAGGATCTTCTGTTATTAGTGGAGAAATTTTAGCTAAAATCGATGACACTGATTTACAGCTTCAGTATAAAAATGCACTACTTCAGCTAGCAAGTGCAGAAGTACAATTTGCGGTTCAACAAGCGGAAGCAGAAATAGCTCAAGAAGCATGGGACCAAGTTGGTAAAGGAGTTCCACAAGAACTAACAACTAAAAAACCGCAATTAAAACAAGCAAAAGCAGCATTGGAAGTTGCAAAAGCTCAAGTGCAATCAGCAGAAAAAAAACTAAATAAAACAGAAATTACTGCTCCATATACAGGACGAATACAAAATATTAACATTGATTTAGGTTCTACTATTATCCCTGGCCAACCAGTAGGATCAATGTATACTTCGAATGAAATTGAAGTTACTCTTTCAGTTAAAGATAGTGATTTGCAATTTTTAGATATACCAATGGACGGCAGAAAATTAAACCCTGATCAAAAGTCTATTGTAGTCATTAAATCTCTATATAAAGGTGAAATGCAAGAATGGGCTGGTAATTTAGAGCGTGTTGATGGTGTTATTGATCCAATGACCCGAATGATTAAGTTAATTGCAAATTTCAAAAATAATTTTATTGAAGAAACAAAGCCTATATTGCCAATTGGTTTATTTGTTGAAGCAGAAATCAACGGAAAACAGTTGGAAGATATTTTTATGATACCAAATTCTGCATTAACTCCCAATGACGAACTCTTGTTTTTAAATCAAGATGATGCTTTAGAAATAAGAAAAGTAAGCATCCTGACTAAAATGAAAAATCATATTTTAGTAAAAGAAGGAATGAAAGCAGGTGAAAGGGTGGTTGTATCTAAACTAAGCATTGCAACTAATGGAATGCTAGTCAACCCACGATATCAGTAATGAGAGGCATAGTTACTTGGTTCGTTAAGAATAGTGTCCCTGCGAACCTATTTATGTTTTTTTTAATTTTTGGTGGATTCTTTGTGTCATATCCAACAATGAAGTCTGAGTTTTTTCCTATTCCAGATCTTTCAACTATTACAATTAGCGTTCCTTATCCTGGAGCATCTGCAAAAGAAGTAGAGTCTTCAATTTCCTCAAAAATAGAAGATAGACTTCAAGGTATTTCTAATATTAAAAAATTAAGATCATACTCACTTGAGGGTGCTGGACTAGTTACTATACAAGTTTTTGATAGTGGTGAAATTGATACCACTCTAGATGATGTGAAAACAATCATGGATGGTATAAGCACATTCCCACAAAACAGTGAAGCTCCTGTCGTTAGTAAGCTGGAACCTACCGAAAAAGTTCTAGATGTCATTGTTTATGGAGATGTTGATGAACGGGTATTATTAAACATTACTAAGCAAGTAAACAAAGAAATGAAAGAGCTGAGCGAAGTTTCGTTTACCGAAATTAACGGAGACAGAGATAAGGAAATTACCATAGAGGTGTCCGAAAAAAATCTTGAAAAGTACAATCTAAGCTTTGATCAAATAACTATGGCAATTAATGCAGGTTCAATTGACTTACCAGGTGGATTATTATCAAGTAAAAGCGGTGATCTCTTAATTCGAACGGTTGGACAGTCTTATAATGCTAATGAATATGAAAATATCGTCATTAAAGGGCAGCCTGATGGCAGTCAATTACTGCTAAAGGACATAGCTACTATTACGGATGGCTTTATTGATGTAGAAAGTTATTATAGGTGGGATGGCGTCCAAGCAATGTTTATTAGTGCAAATTTAGTTGGTGATCAAGATGTACTTGTAGCTGCTGAACAATTAAGAAAATATGTTAAGAGTAAACAGTTAGATATGCCTCCAAATGTGAGTATTGATTATTGGTATGACCAAGCACGCTATCTCCAAGATCGTATTAATTTATTATATAGAAATTTTGCTATTGGAATAGTTTTGGTATTACTTCTTTTAACAATGTTTTTGAGGCCATCTGTAGCATTCTGGGTGTCAATGGGTATTCCAATCTCTTTTGGAGGGGCATTAATTATACTTCCACTAATTGGTGTTACCGTAAATGTTTTATCCGCATTCATGTTTATTGTTGTGTTAGGTATTGTAGTTGATGATGCCATCATTGTAGGAGAAAATGTTTTTAGGAGGCGCGTTAAACTTAAAGAAAATAATATGGATTCAACTATTAAAGGTACAATGGAAGTATTAATTCCTGTCTTTTTTGGAGTATTAACAACAATTGTTGTGTTTGCACCTATGCTTGATCTAGCTGGACAAACTGGCGATATTTGGAAAGTATTTCCATTAACTGCTATTCCTATTTTAGTATTCTCACTTATAGAGTCTACTACTATTTTACCTGCACACTTGTACCATGCGGGTGAATGGTTTCAGACAAGTTTTGTAGGCTTTGGTAAAAAATTAAAGGCAGTCAGAAATTATTGCTCAGAAAAACTTTATTTATTTGTAGATAATTTTTGGGTTCCTCTTGTTAAAAAATCTATTATTAGTCGATATGTCACTATTTCAGTTTTTATAGGAATGATGATTATGACTCTTTCTTTGCTTGCTGGAGGATTAGTAAAATGGCAATTCTTTCCTGTGCTCGAGTCTGAAGAGGTTGGAATTGTATTCGAATTACCAGAAGGTTCTCCAATAGAGAAAACGCAAGCTATTACTGAAATTATTGAAAGCGAAGCTCTTCAACTCAAACAAGAATTAAATACAAATGAGCCAGAAATAATTATTTCTCATGTCTTAACAACTGTTGGGAAGCATTACTTTGCAAATTCCGAATCTGAGAATAGTCCTAGTGGTGGTTCTATTACATCTTCATCAACACCGCATCTTGGTGAGGTTGTAGTTGTGCTTACTCCTGCAGATAGCAGATGGGGATTAACTGGTGCATACGATGTTATTGATAAACTTCGTTCACGTATTGGGACTATACCAGGTGTAGAGCGAATGAATTACAGTGCTAATATTTTTACTGCTGGTAAATCAATTCACTTTGAATTTTCAGGAGACAGTTTTGAAAAATTGAATCAAGTTGTTGCTGATACTCGAGTATTACTTTCTAGTTTTGCAGGTGTCTATGATTTAGCAGATACTGACACCAAAGGTAAAAATGAATTACAAATTGAACTATTACCTTCTGCCGAGGTGTATGGCATTACTGCTATGGATATTGCGCGTCAGGTAAGGCAAGCATTCTTTGGTGAAGAAGTACAGCGCATTCAGAGAGCGGATGATGATATTAAGGTTATGTTAAAGCTACCTAAAGATGAGCGCGATAGCCTTGTAACACTAGAAAACATGAGAATACGAACTGCTCAAGGAATTAAGGTTCCACTCTATGCTGTTGCAAATGTTAAAGAAGTAGAAGGAAAAGCAACGATTGTTCGTGTGGATGGAAAGCGTGTTATCGAAGTAACCTCCGATGTTGATGTTTCTAAAAATACCTCTTCTATGATCTTACAAACAATTGTATGGCCCGGCGGTCCATTTGAAGGACAACCAATGGGCAAACTTAAAAAGGCTATGGATAAAACTCCTGGAGTAGATTTTGCACTAGCAGGAGAGCCAGCTGAACAAAGTGAACAGCTTGATGATATATTATTAAAATTTAGTATAGCAATTTTTGTTATTTATGTACTGCTTGCGATTCCACTTAAATCATATTTTAAACCATTGATCGTACTATCAGCAATTCCATTTGGCGTAGTAGGTGCAATTCTTGGACACTTACTATTTAATCAGCCAATGTCAGTGTTATCTCTACTTGGTGTGATCGCACTATCTGGAGTGGTAGTAAATGACAGTCTTCTTTTAGTTGTATTTGTAAATAGAGCTAAAGAAAAAGGTGTGGAAACTAAAAAAGCTGTCCTAGATGCAGTCCGTACAAGATTCAGACCAGTTGTACTAACTTCGATGACAACATTCTTAGGTATTGTTCCATTATTATTGAATCAAAGTACGCAGGTATTATTTTTAAAGCCTATGGCTATCTCACTTGGGGTTGGAATATTATTTGCAACAAGTATCATATTACTGCTTGTTCCTGTTGCTTATGTGGTTATTGATGACTTTATTCTGCTTTTAGAAAGACTGTTTAAGAAGGCCAATTAAAATAATTATGCTTCAAATTGTGCATAGCTAGGATATCCAGATCTAGCAGGATCTTCGTAGTCAATCTTGATAATTGCTTTCTTTAATATTCTTTTTAAAACAATTAAACGATCGTTTTCTGACTGACTTTTTAAAAGAATTTTTTTTGCTCTCTTATCAATGTCTAGCATTGAAGCTATTTCAAAAGAGCTTTTCGGAACATTAATCTGCGGAATCTTAGATGACGCTCCTAACTTCAATAATACTTCATATAGAAAAACATTAGCTTCTTGTAATAATGTCTGGTCAATCGTGTCATCAATATCGTTCCATGTTTTTACATATGCTTGCTTGTAAGGTTCAGAAGTATTGTAACTCTTAACAATAAATCTTTCTACACCAGATACTAAGATATCGTATTCCCTACTATCATTTTCGCCACCGACCAATTGCTCTATGGAAGCTGTACATCCAATCACTAAAGAATCGCTATTTTTTGAATTTATAATACCGAATTTCTGATTGTTTTTCAGACAATATTCAATCATTTTTTTATATTTTTCTTCAAAGATATGTAAAGGCAGTTTTTCGCCTGGGAGGAGTACTAAAGGTAGTGGGAAAATTGGAATTTTATCATTCATAGTACTACCAAAATACATATAGTTTTATTAAGATTCACTAGCAATCTTATGAAAAAAGATATTATAGATCATTTAGCACTTTGTACTGATGATATTGCAAAATCAGTATCATGGTATATAGATAATTTTACTTGTGACATTCTTTATCAGGATCATTCCTGGGCGATGCTTGAATTTGAAAATGTTAAGTTAGCATTGGTACTTCCCGACCAACATCCTTTCCACTTTGCAATATTAAAAGATGATGTTGAGAGCTATGGAGAACCTGTTACTCACCGAGATGGATCAGTTTCAGTTTATATCAAAGATCGCTCAGGCAATAATATTGAAATTCTCAGGTACTAATCGTTTGCTACTAGATTTTTTCTGTTATAAAATTGGCCAGCCTACCGGTTAGGTTTAACAAAAAAAGGGGAAATTAAAATGTTCAAAAAAATATTCGCAATAACATCAATCTTGATTCTAGCTGCATGTGGAGGAGGATCTTCCGCTGAAGCTACTGTAGTTAATATTGGTTCTTTAGGCGCAGAAATGAAATTTGATGTGGAAGAATTCACCGTTAAAAGCGGCTCTAAAGTAAAGGTTGTTATGAAAAATAACACGCCATCCGACTTTATGGGAGCAATGCTTCATAATGTTGTAATTTTAAAAGATGAATCAGCTGCTCCAATGATCATTCAATTAGCTGAAGGCAATGGTGGAGAACCATATGCTGATGGAAGAATTTTAGCAATGACACCATTAGCTGATAAGCAAGAAGAGACATTTATTGAATTCACAGCACCTTCAAAGCCAGGTAGATATTTATATGTTTGTACTTATATTGCTCATGCGGGATCGATGCGTGGCTACATGATTGTTGAATAATGTTAATAACATTAGATACTCTCTTTGACGAATTATAAATTTTTATTTATATTATCAACCTAACATTGAGATTAAATCTCAAAAGGGGAAAATATGAGTGAATTTTTAATTATGTTCAGAGAAGTACTTGAAGGGGTTCTAGTTGTAGGAATTCTTTATACATTTATTGTAAAAACTGGAAAGTTACATCTCAAAAAAAGTATTACTAATGGTATAGTTGCTTCTTTCATTGCTACTGCAATCTTTGCAGTAATATTCCAAATAACTTATGGTGGCTTTGAAGGAAAACAAGCTGCTTTATTTGAAGGAACAACGATGCTTATAGCAGCATTTCTACTATCAACAATGATCATTTGGATGGGTAGAAATAAAAATGTTGCAGCTAGTCTTGAAAAAGAAGCTTCAGATATTATTGATCAAGATAAAAATGTTTCACTAGGTCTTTTTGCTTTAACATTTTTTGCAATATTTAGAGAAGGAGTTGAAGTTGTACTTTTTATGTATGCTATATTAATTCAATCTGACGGTCTTTCAATTGGGGGATCTATATTTGGTTCGCTTGTAGCATTAATGATTGGATATTCAATATTTATTCAAGGTAAAAAAGTCCCATTAAAAAAATTCTTCAACGTTACATCAATTCTGTTAATTTTTGTATGTGCAGGGCTTGTTGCTTACGGTGTTCATGAATTTGAGGAAGCATTTTATACTAAAGATGAAATGAAAAAAATGGAGATATGGAATATTAATGATAGTGGCCCTGTTTTTGGATTTAATATTGATGATAATGGAATCCCAAAACCATTGTTTAGCGATAAAGGAGCTGTAGGTCAGCTATTTAAAGGATTTTTTGGATATAACGGCAATCCAACAACTACTGAAATTTTGAGTTGGCTGTTTACACTTATATTAGTATCATTTATGTGGAGAAAAGCTGGTCGTCCTGTTAAACTTTAAATATTTTTTAAAATATCTTTTAGCTCCGATATAATCATTGCTGTAGCTCCCCAACAAACGCAGTTTAAGAAACGGAAAGCAGGTACATTTATATTCATTCCTGCTTTAGAAATTCGTGTTGTTGAATGAATCTCTTCTTTAAGAAGTTCTTTGATACTGATTTCATACACCTCTTCAACTTCACTTTGATTAACTGTTATTTTAGGGCGTTGATTTGAAAACCAAACGTAGACATGAATATTAAAATGTGATACAGGGGTATATAATGTTGAAAGATTCCCAACTAAACGCAACGATGCAATATCTATTCCAATTTCTTCATTTGATTCACGCAATGAAGCATTTTTTGATGTTTCCCCCGAGTCAATAGCGCCGCCTGGTAAAGAAATCTGTCCTTTGTGATGTTCAACATTTGATGTTCGTTTCGTCAATAAGAATGAAAGATCTCCGTCTTTTTCAAAGAGTATAATAGCAACACTAGCTTGCTTAGCATCTGCTGGTGGTGTAAAAGCTTTAGCTGTAATACTGTTGATTGGAATTACAGCCATTTTTTTTTGGCTATTCCATCCAGGAAGTAAAGTATCTGTATTAAGTCTTTCCTTTAATAATGCAATTTTTTTCTCTACTTTCATGACCATGAAATATAAGCACATAATTTGGGATTGGAATGGAACTTTATTGAATGACACTTCCTTATGTGCGCAAATTTTAAATGACTCATTAAGAAAGCGTGATATCCCTGAAATCACTGTTAAGCAGTATAGAGAGAAATTTCTATTTCCGATTAAAACATTCTATGAATCGATAGGGTTTGATTTTGATAAAGAACCTTTTGATAATTCTAATAATGAATTCAACACGGGTTTTGCAAATCAATTTAAATCATTGGCACTACAGCCATTTGCAAAAGATACAATTATCAAATTTTCTGAACAAAAAATTATGCAAACTGTTCTATCTGCTAGTCGTGACGATAGATTAAAAGAGCAGGTTAGTTTTTTTGATTTAACACAGTATCTACAACATGTTATTGGTACAACTAATTTATATGCTCATGGAAAAGAATTCGAAGGGGAAGAATTACTTTTAACTTTAGATATTCCAGCAGAAGAAACAATTATTATCGGGGACACTTTGCTGGATTTTAATGTCGCTCAATATCTAAAAATTGATTGTGCTTTAATATCCCACGGGCATAATGATATGAAAAGATTAGATGAAACTGGAGCATTTACTTTTTCAGATATTCAGGAATTTTATAATTGGGTGATAACAACTTAGGTTGTCAGTCCGCCATCTACTACAAACATTGATCCAGTAATAAAATCAGAAGCTTCAGAAGCCAAATACAATGCCATACCAGATATATCATCAGGCTCTCCCATTCTAGCTTGAGGGATAGCTTTTATAATTTCATTATATACTGATTCATCTTCCCATAAAGCTTTACTGAAATCTGTCTTGATTAAGCCTGGAGCTAAGGTATTAACTTGTACATTTGATCCTGCCATCTCTTTAGCTAGCACCTTGGTTAACATTACTACTGCAGCCTTACTAATATTATAAACGCCTAAACCATCAAGTGGTGTCTTTGCTGCTATAGATGCCACATTTATAATTTTACCGTACTTATTATCTTTCATTGACTTACTACACGCTTTTATAAAATTGAAATATCCTTTTACATTAATATCCCAAATTTTTTCCCAATGACTATCTTCTGAATTAAGAATTGGACCATAGTAGGGGTTCGCTGCTGCATTATTAACTAATATATCAACTCTTTTAAACTGCTCTAATGTTTTATCTACAACATTATTGATTGATTCTTTTTCTCCGGTATTACATTCAATGCCAATAATATTAAATCCTAATGTCTGAGCTTCTTCTATTGCACTATCTAAATTATCTTTTTTACGACTACAAATGACAACGTTTGCACCAGCTTCTGCATACTTAAATGCAATTGATTTACCAATGCCTTTGGAGCCCCCAGAAATGATTGCTGTTTTTTCTTTTAAACTAAACAATTACTTCTTCTTTCTTCTTGCTGCCATTGCTTCCCACATAGAATCTGGCAATTTAGTCAAATCACTAAACTCTGCTGCACCTGCAAGCCACTCACCACCATCAATAGTTACGACTTCACCGTTCACATATGCAGATCCATCGCTCATTAAATATGATGCAAGATTTTCAAGTTCATGTCGCTCACCAAATCTTTTCATTGGTATTTTATTTTTCATATTATCTTCAAAATCATCAAAGCCTGGTGGCATTAATCGGGACCAAGCTCCTTCTGTAGGAAATGGGCCTGGAGCAATCGCATTAAATCGAATATTATGTTTACCCCATTCTACCGCTAATGATCGCGTCATTGCTAATACTCCTGCTTTGGCTGCTGCAGATGGGACCACATAAGGTGAGCCTGTCCATGCATATGTAGTAACAATACTTAATACATTACCCTTTTTATTTTTTATCATCTCTTTACCGACTGTGCTAATACAATTCCATGTTCCCATTAATACAATATCAATGACTGCCTTAAATGCGTTTGGGCTCAACATTTCTGTTGGAGAAATAAAATTACCAGCTGCATTATTGAGAAGATTATCAATTTTTCCAAACTTATCAATGGTTTGCTTAGTCATTAGCTCTACATCTTCTATTTTTCTAACGTCACCAGGACATGTTAATACATTAATCCCTTGTTCTGAAAATTCCTGCGCGGTTTCATCTAACACCTCTGCTCTTCTTCCACTAATAACAATATTTGCTCCTAATTCTCCGAATCTTCTGGACATACTTTTACCTAATCCAGTTCCTCCTCCAGTAACAATAATTGTCTGATCTTTTAATAAGCCATCTTGAAACATATGAATTCCTTTGTTTTTAATTATCTAAAATTTCAGTTATTAAATCTGTTTTTTCTTTTAATGGTTCTAAAATATTATCTTCAACAACGCTTTGAGCAGACTCCTGTAACTCCTGAACTTGATTTGGAAGCTTATCTAAGTCTGGTAGCTGCTGACCAGTAAGTATGATATAAGCATAATAAATAATGAGTAATGTAATCCCCAATGTTACCAATTTGAACAAGCGTTTTATAACGCTAAAAGTAATCATTGCCATTAAAACAATGGTTACAGCCAGGTAGGCCGGATTACTAGAAATGCTATTTAACAGATTCTCTAACATTGTAGCAATTTATACATTAGATTTCTACTTTACAAAGATGAAACAAAAATCAATAAGATTCGTTAAAGATTATATGATAAAAAAAGGGTTTGTTTTATTTTTTTTCTACTCCTTTGTCTTTAGTCAAGACAATCTACTACTCAGACAAGCAGATACTCTCACATCTTCCATGATTGGAGAGGAAACAATTACAAGATTAGATGGAAATATTATATTTCAAAAAAAAGATATTATTCTCAAAGGAAGTTTTGCAACACAATCAGATAAGAACTCTATAATAAATTTATATGGAGATGTATCCATTCAGCAACCTGAACAAATTATCTATTGTGATTCGTTATCATTTAATAATGATACTGAATTTTTTGAAATGTATGGCAATATTAAGATTAAAAATGGCTCTCGATTCATTAGTGCAGACAAAGCTACTTTAGATCAAATTTCTGATCAGATGACTTTGATTGATAATTGTGAAATCAAAGATGAAAATAGTAATAAAGTGTTCGGTGATAAAATACTCTTAAGTTTTCAGGATAATGCTCTTCAGTCATTTAAAGTCTTGTCAAATGGTTTAATTTTATCTAAAAATTCTGGTTATGAAAAAATTGATGATTTGGAAAAAAGTATTGAAAATGAAGATATCTTAAAGGCTGAAACTATTCTTGCTAAACTTGAAAATGATGAAATTCAAAATATAGAATTAATAGGAATGGCCTCTACCTTAATCCATCTATATAATGACTCTCTTTATGATGGTATTAATGAAATATCCGGTGATAAGATTACCATGAATATTCAGAACGAATCTGCAAAGAAATTAATAGCTGAAGGTGGGACAGTTGGTCGATATACCCCAAATGCATCTAATGAAAATGTTCAAGAAGAAATTGATTATGAAGCAGACAGAGTAGAATTTGAAGTAGATAAAAAAATATCTGAGATGTATGGTGTCGTTAAAGTTATACATGATAAAATGGACTTATCTGCTGCACACATAAATGTAAATTGGAGTAATAATATATTAGAAGCTTTTAGCGACAATCCTTTTAATAAAGAAGAAATCAATAGACCTGTACTTATAGAGAATAATCGTGAACCAATGACTGGTGATACGATGGTATACAATATTAAATCTAGAAAAGGTAAAGTATTGATGGGAGAAAGTCGTGTTCAGGAAAATGTATATATGGGAAGTCAGATTACAAGTGTAACAGATAGCACTTTTTATATTGATGACTGCATTTTTACTTCATGCGACCCTTCAAAGTTTTATCTTGGAAGTAAGCAAGTAAAGATTATTTATGGAGATAAAGTTATTGCAAAGCCTCTTAGTATTTTTATTGGTGGAGTTCCAATTATTGGTGTGCCAATAGCTATCTTTCCGCATTCATCAACCGAAAGAAGATCTGGGTGGATTATGCCATCATTTGGATCATCAGAGAATCGTGGGAATTATCTTGATGGGCTGGGATATTATTTTGCTCCAAATGATTATATAGGCTCTGAAAATTCCCTCATATTTGCAGATCGGCAAGGAGTAATTCTTAAATCAAAGAATCAATATCGTGACCGATATCGATTCAATGGGCGACTAGATGTTGAAGTTAGAAAACATTTAGGATCTGGTGAAAGTGATATTGCACAAATCGGTAAAAGCAATAAGACAGACTATTCTTTTAACTGGAATCATAATCAGATACTTAGGAATGATCAAACTTTTCGTGGTTCTGCTAGCTACTATAGCAATGGAGAATACAATAGAGAAACAAGTATAGATCCAATTAAAAGACTTAATCAGCAAGCTATTTCAAATGTGACTTATACAAAAAGGTGGAAAAACCCTAATATTTCTTTAAGTGTCAATGCTTCTAATAAACAAGATTTAATGTCTAAGAGCAAAGTAGATACTAATTCCTCTTTTTATCAATCTCCTACAAGCTTATCGTCTACTATAACTCAAGACACCAGCACATTACCTTCCATAAATTTTAGAGTTGCGAGAAGAAAGTTATTCAAGAATATTTCTCAAGATTCATGGATTGGAAATATTCAATGGGATTATAATTCTCGCCTTGTAAATAATTCTAAAAATTTCTACGAAACAGAAGAAGTCATAGACGGTGATGGAAATATGTCTTATGAATGGAAACAAAATAGTTCTGGGAATCCTGAAAGTTCAAATAAATTAGATGCAATGCTTAAGAATGCTTTTTCAATTAATGCGCCTTTTACTGCTTTTAAATACCTTGCAATTAATCCTAGTATCAAATTGAATTCAGATTTTGTAAACCGATATAGGGTGGCAGAATATGATCAAACAGATTCAATTAGCTTTAGATACAAAGAGGCTATTAAAAATAGAACAACAGGTAATGTTGGTTTGTCATTATCTACTAAAATTTATGGTATTTTACCCATACGATTTAATAAGATTCAGTCTGTAAGGCACGTGATAACTCCAAGCCTTCGCTTTAACTTTTCTCCAGACTACTTAAGTAACGATAGCTATTTCCAATCGTTTAATGATGAATATTATGATTACTTTAGTAGCTCTATTATTGGATCTACTCCAACCACAAGTACAAAAAAGCTTAGCCTTTCTTTAGGTAATGTATTTCAAGCAAAAATAAAAGACGGGGAAAAAGAAGATAAGGTTAATCTTTTTTCATGGGGAATATCAAGCGGCTATAATTTTAATGCCGATCAATTCAAAGCATCTAATATTAGTTCATCAATTAGAAGCAATTTAAAAAATGGAGTTTCGATAGATGCCAATCTTACACATGATTTATATAAGTTTGATGATTTGACTCAATCTAGAATTAATGAGTTAGAAAGTTTTCCTAGACTGACAGGAATAAGACTGGCTTCCAATTTTACATTAAAAGGGAGAGAGCATGATACAAAAGAAAAATCTGATAGAGAATTTTCAGATCAAACTAAAGAGTTCTTAACCAATCTATCAGCTAATACTTGGCAAAGCAGAATAGGTGTTAGTTATACCGTAAATAAAATTAATCCATCAAATACTATTGAAAACTTTTGGGTTAATACTAATACGAGCGTTAATGTAACGCAAAATTGGAAACTGAATTATAATGCTCGCTTCAGTATCAGTGACAAAGATATTGTTAGGCATAATATTACTCTTTATAGAGAAATAGATTGTTGGGAGTTATTTATGGATTGGACTCCTACAGGGTATGCAAAAGGACTTTATTTTAGATTAAACTTAAAATCTGATATACTAAAAGATTTAAAGGTTGAGCAAAAAACAGGTTTATATAATACTAGGTCAAGTTTTTAGGTGTTATTGCTTAAAAAAATTATTAATGTTGTTTTGTGAAATCTAAATATCAAAAAATTAAAGGTACCTTTGATATTCTTCCTGCTGATACACGCTTATGGAATGAAATGGAGAATATTCTCCGTAATATAAGTCAGCAATTTAGCTATGAAGAAATTCGAACTCCCACAATCGAATCGATCGACTTATTCAAACAAAATGTTGGGTATGAAACTGATGTATCAAAGGAAATGTTTGTATGGGAAGATCATTCTAATCAGCAAATAGCATTAAAACCTGAAATGACTGCTCCAGTAGTACGTGCCTATGTAGAAGGTGGATTTTATAGAAGCAATCCATTGTGCCGCTTATATTATATTGATTCTCTTTTTAGGAGAGAAAAACCACAGAAAGGTAGACAACGTCAATTTAATCAATTTGGTATAGAAGCTTTCGGATCTTCCAATGTAGAGCAAGATGTAGAGGTAATTATGATAGCTGCAACTTGTCTCAAAGCACTTAATATTAACGGTACAACTCTTCATATTAATAATATTGGTTCTCCAGAAACGAGAACACAGTACGAAGCTCTATTGAAAAAGTACTTTTCTCAAAATATAGATGCTTTATCAAATTTATCTAAAAAAAGACTTGAGTCTAACCCTATTCGAATCCTCGATAGTAAAGAAAAAGAAGATCAATTACTTATTAATAATGCTCCTGTTATTAAAGAATTACTAACCAATTCAGAAAAAAAAGATTTTAATAACCTTCTTTTAAACTTAGACAGTCTTAATATTAAATATAAAGAAAGTCCATATCTAGTTCGAGGGCTAGACTACTACAACGGAACTACTTTTGAAATCACTACCCAAAGTCACAATTCACAAAATGCTTTATGCGGTGGAGGAAGATATGATTTCCTTGTAGAGCAAATGGGCGGCCCGCCAACACCAGCAATTGGATTTGCTGCGGGAATGGAAAGAATGATTCTTGAATCAAAGTACCAAGTTTCAGAAAATAATATTGATATTTATATTAGTTCTAATGATTCAAATAATAGCGCCAAATGCTTAAGTATGATGCAAAATTTGATAGATAATAATTATAAAGTATTCTTTGATACCAATAAGAAAAGTGTTAAAAATCAAATGAAAGATGCTATTAAAAAAAATGCATCATGCCTTTTAATAATCGATAAAAATATTACAATAAAAAATATACTATCTGAAGAGCAAATTACTGTTTCTGATTTTCACGAATTGCTCAACTTTTTAAAAACCCAATAATTTATATTTATTAATAAATATAAATTTTTGACAATTACTAAACAAACTATGTAAGTTGCCAGCCAAGATGTCAAGCCAAGAAAAACTATTAATCATTGTTGAGTCGCCTTCAAAAACTAAGACGATTGCAAAGTATATTGATAATGCTTCTGTAATAGCAAGTGTTGGTCATTTTAAAGATTTACCTAAGAAAGAAATGGGTATTGATATTGAAAATGACTTTGCTATGAAAATTCAAACAATGCCTGATAGAAAAAAATTTATCACTCAACTAAAATCTGAAGTTAAAAAAGCAGATAGAATCTTAATTGCAACAGATCCGGATCGTGAAGGAGAGGCAATTGCAGCGGATATAGCAGAAGAAATTAAAGAGGATATTGAGAGAGTAGAATTTACTGAGATCACTAAGTCAGCTGTAAAACATGCTATCAATAATAGCAGGGATATTAATTATAATTTAGTTGACGCACAAAGAGCAAGACGTGCTATCGACCGTATTGTAGGCTTTACTTTTTCTCCAGTTCTCTGGAAGACGCTTAGATCTATTAAAAATACTGGTTTATCAGCTGGAAGAGTACAATCTGTAGCATTGAGATTGTTAGTTGACAGAGAAAAAGAGCGTAATAAGTTTATAAAAAATACTTTTTATACAATTGAAGCTGATTTAAAAGAAAAAAATCATGATGCTACGTTTAAAGCAAAACTTGTTTCGTACAATAATCAAACTATTGCAAAAGGTGATGACTTTAGCAAATTTGACAGTGGTTTAAAAAATGATAAACTTCTTTTAATAGATGCTGCTAAAGCTAAAGAAATTAAGATGGAATCTGAAAAGGGTGAATGGCATATTAGTAAGATTGAATCAAAACCTACCTCTAGTTCTGCTGCCCCACCTTTCACAACAAGCACTCTTCAACAGGATGCATCTAGAAGATTTGGATATTCACCAAAGAGAACGATGGTAGTTGCACAAAAACTATATGAACAAGGTTTTATTACTTATATGCGAACAGATTCAACTAATCTTTCTAAAGAGGCTCTAGCTGCATCTAAAAAATTTATTTTAGATAAATTTGGTAAAGATTTTTTATCTGAAAGTTCAAATATTTATAAAAGTAAGGTTGCAAATGCACAAGAAGCACACGAAGCAATTAGACCGGCAGGGACTACATTCAAAGATCCTCAGCATATACTAAATAGTCTGGGTACTGATGAAGCAAAATTATATGAACTCATCTTAAATAGAACATTAGCATCTCAAATGAAGCCTGCACAATATATTAGAACAAATATTGAAATTATAAATGGTAAATCAATATTTAAAGCGAGTGGTAATATTACCACATTTAAAGGATATACTGCAGCTTATGAACAAGCACTTTCTAGAACTCAAAAAACTATAGTTGCTGCTCTTCCTCCAATAGAAAAAGATTCTACTATTGTATATAACAATATTGATACTCTTGAAAGGAACACTACCCCTCCAAGAAGATTTTCAGAGGCTATGCTGGTAAAGGAAATGGAAGCTAGGGGCATTGGACGACCATCTACTTACTCATCTATTTTAGATAAACTTGTAAAAAAAGAGTATGTAATTAAAAAGAGCAAAACTCTTATTCCAACTTTTGTAGGTATTGCTGTTTCCCAGCTTCTAGAAAATCACTATTTAGCACTTTTTAATGAGAAATTTACTGCTGGTATGGAGCAACAGTTAGATGCAATATCCCGATCTGAAAGCACATATATAAATGTACTAGAAGAATTTTATAATGGCGGTGAAAATTATGCTGGAGTAGCTAAATTATTAGAAGAAGAAATAGATATTGCAAAAGCATGTAGCGTTCCTGTTTCTGACAAAACTAGTATCCGCATTGGAAAATTTGGACCATATGTAGAAAAAGATGGTGGAAACATTACAATCCCACAAGATCTATTTTTAGGAGATTTAAATCAAGAAGAAATCGACAAACTTAGTACTATGCAAAAAGAAGATAATATTATTGGAACATTCAATGGTGGAGAAAATATTTTATTAAAGGTAGGTCGATATGGTCCTTACGTAGAATTGCAAGAAAGTAAAAAAAGAGCTTCTATTCCAAAAGGAACACCCCCAGAAGACGTAACTGAAACTATGGCCTCAGATTTATTGAGCCTACCAAAAGTACTGGGTAAACACCCTGATACTGGAGAGGATATATTGGCAACATTTGGTCCTTATGGCCCTTATGTAAAATGTGGTAAAACTAATGCATCAATGAAGTCTACTGATAGTCCTTTAACTATTACTTTAGAAGATGCAATAAAACTAATTAAAGATAGAAAGTTAAAGTTTGAGCCGACGATTTTAGGTGCAGATCCAAAAACAAAAAAGGATATTTCAATTAAAAGAGGTAGATTTGGTCCATATGTTACAGATGGTAAAAAAAATGTATCTCTTAAAGGATATTCAATAGATGATGTTACCTTGGAAGAAGCCATCAAATTATTAGCAGAAAAAAAATGATAAAAAAAGTTTTTTTAGTCCTATGTACCTTTACCTTTCTTTTTAGTTTCCAATCAACATTAGAAGATCGCCTATATTCTTTAAATCGCCAATTGATGTGTCCAATATGTGATGGATTAACATTGGAGCAGTCTCAAGCAAATGTAGCTGTGGAGATGCGCGAAGAGATTAAAAAAATGGTCATAAAAGGAATGAGTGATCAAGAAATAAAAGATTTCTACGTAGAAAAGTATGGTTTATTTATTTTGGCAGATCCTCCAAAGAAAGGTTTTGATATCTTAGTATTCATTGCTCCATTATTGTTTGGATTACTTGGATTAATAATATTGTACAAGTATTTATTTTCTTAACTACTATAACTAAATTGTTAAAATGAAAAAACAGCATTTAGATAAAATTATTTCACTTTGCAAAAGAAAAGGGTTTGTTTTTCCAAACTCTGAAATCTATGGAGGTCTTAAAGCCTCCTATGACTATGGTCCTTTGGGAGTAGAGCTTAAAAAGTCAATCTCAGAATTATGGTGGAAAGAGATGACACAATCCCATCAAAATATTGTTGGGCTTGATAGTGCAATTATGGTACATCCCGACGTTTGGGAAGCTAGTGGCCATATTGCCAATTTCAATGACCCTATGACGGATAATAAAGATAATAAAAAAAGATATCGTATTGATGATCTTCTATCTCAACAAAAATCAAAAGTCATTGATGCTATATGTGTTGCATTAAAAATGGATAGTACCAATAATGATGATATCTATAATGATATAGCGCATACTTTATTATCAGATGGATCTAAATCTGATAATGTGTTACAAGAAGCGGGTGTTATTGATCCATTTTCTGGTGCAATTGGAAAATGGACTCCGGCTGTACAATTTAACTTAATGTTTAAGACGGATTCTGGTCCTTCCGAAAAAACAGGAAAGCATATTTACCTTAGACCAGAAACCGCTCAAGGAATGTTTATTAATTACTTATTAGTTCAAAATACTATGCGACTCAAAGTACCATTTGGTATTGCTCAAATTGGAAAAGCTTTTCGTAATGAGATTGTAGCAAGAAACTTTATATTTAGAACAAGAGAGTTTGAACAAATGGAAATGCAATACTTTGTTCATCCATCAAAAGACGTTGAAAGTATGGACCTTTGGAAAGAAAAAAGATTAGACTTTTACTTAAACCATCTGGGAATTAATGCTGAAAACTTAAAATTCCATCAACACTCCAAAGATGCCTTAGCTCACTATGCTAAAGATGCATATGATATTGAATATAATTTTCCATTTGGTTGGGGTGAAGTCGAAGGAATCCACAATAGAACAGACTTTGATCTCAAGCAACATGAAAACCTATCGGGTAAAAATATGACTTACTTTGATACAAAAGCTCAAGAAAAATACCATCCATACATTATTGAAACATCTACTGGTTTAAACAGACTTTTTTTAATGGTGCTATGTGAGTCTTATTTTGAAGATACAGACAATAATAGGGTTGTATTACAACTTCCTTATGAATTGGCTCCTATTAAAGCAGTCATATGTCCTTTGGTAAAAAAGGATGGTTTACCTGAAAAAGCAATGTCTGTATTTAAAACATTAAATCAAGAATTTTCTTGTATTTATGATGAGCAAGGCTCTATTGGAAAGCGCTATTATAGACAAGATGAAGCTGGTACTCCATTTGGAATTACGCTTGATCATCAAACACTAGAAGATAATTCAGTTACGATACGTGAAAGAGACTCTATGAAGCAAACTCGCATATCTATTGATAAAATTTCTTCATTTATTGAAGATAATAAATAGGAGAATTAAATGAGATCTGCTAATCCAGCATTAAATAATAATACTTTTAGAAATACTGGACGTTTTTCTGGTTCGGAGGCAATGACAATCGATGGTACGGTAAATAAAACCGCTCTTGGATTACTTTTATTGATGACAACTGCGATTTATAGTTGGAATAACCCAGCAACAGCCTTAATGCTATTTTGGCCAATTACCATATTTACGTTTGTACTTTTAATGATTACTATTTTTAATAAAAAAGCTGCACCATATACTGTTCCCCTCTATTGTCTTGCTGAAGGAGTAGTCCTTGGTGGTATATCAGCTATGGTAGATGCCATGTATCCCGGAATAGCTAATCAAGCAATTTTCCTAACTTTTGGAATCTTAACTGCTCTACTGTTATTATATAAAAGTAGGCTTATTGCAGTAACAGATAATTTTAGATTAGGGGTATTTTCTGCTACATTTGGTATTCTAATCGTTTATGTTCTTAACATGGTTTTATCATTTTTTGGAGTTTCATTTATGGGCTCACTATTTGGGAATGGAACCACGGGAATTTTATTTTCTTTATTTGTTATTGGAATTGCATCAATGAATCTAGTTTTAGATTTTGATTTTATTGAACAGGGTGCAGAAAATGGTGCTCCCAAATATATGGAATGGTATGGAGCATTTGGCCTTATGATTACTTTAATTTGGCTCTATATTGAAATCTTAAATCTTTTGATGAAATTGAGAAGTAGGAGGTAAAAATCTACTTCCTTTAAATGATTGACATTAACCTCCTCTTACGATAAGTTACATCAACTAAGGGTAATTTTACCTCTATAGAGATAGAGGTACGTACCAAATTTTTATTAATATGTACATAAAAAAAGGAAGAAAACAATGAGAAAGCTATATAATGTGATAGCGCTAGTTATGATTTCCAGCTTTATGTTTGCACAAGGTTCAGTCTCAGGTACCGTGACTGATGGAGCAGGTAATGCTCTTTTTGGTGCAAATGTAACAGTTGAAGGAACATCATCTGGTGCTGCAACAGCAGCCGACGGATCATATTCAGTCGACGGTGTGTCAAGTGGTGCATATACTGTTACTGCTTCATACATTGGATATGAATCTGCAAGTGTTTCTGTAAATGTAGATGGTTCTGCAACCGCAAACTTCTCACTAGCATCTAGTGCAGTTTCTGGTAATTCTGTCTCAGTTCTTGGATCTCGTTTTGCAAGAAATGTGGACGAACAAGCAGTTCCAGTAGAAGTCATTACTGAGCTTGAAATTCGTGCATCTGGTTTCACTGAAACCAATGACTTATTACAAGCATTAGTTCCATCTTATAATGCGCCTAAAGGCTACATTACTGATGGTTCTGACCATATGAGACCTGCTACTTTACGTGGTATGGCACCAAATCAGACTCTAGTACTAGTAAATGGTAAGAGACGTCATCAAGGTGCATTAGTACACGTAAACGGTTCAGTTGGTCGTGGTTCAACTCAGGTTGACTTAAATGCTATCCCAGCAAGTGCAATTGCTAAAATTGAAGTCTTGCGTGATGGTGCTGCAGCTAAATACGGTTCAGATGCTGTCGCAGGTGTTATTAATTTAATATTAAAAGAAACAGGTGGAGCAGACATGAGCGTTACCTACGGTCGAAATGATTCTTATTTTGACAGAGGGTATGCAGCTGGTGAAGGCTTGATCGATGGTCAAGATGACTCAACTTACGGTTGGGATCTTGATGGTGAAGGTTACAATGAAGGTACTGGATACTTGCCATATACTGCAGCTCGCGGATGGGCTCGTTCAGGAAATGAAACAGTACACAAAACAGATGGAAGAAACCTAATTATTCATGCTGGTAACGGTATGGAAATGTTTGGTGGTAATCTATATGTTAGTGGTCAAATTCGTGACGGTGGTCGTACAAACCGTGCTGGACTAGACCCTAGAAGACAATACTTTGCTGGCATGGATGCAGAAGAAGCTGCATTTGACAGAGAAAATCATCGTATTGGCGCTGGTAACTTTGAACAAGTAAGTATGATGTGGAACGGTAGTTTCCCAATGGAACGTGGTACTTTATACACATTTGGTGGATTCAATAGCCGTGACGGTGAAAGTGGATGTTATTACAGAAGAGCACAAGATAATCGTACTCTACGTGCATGGTATCCAGATGGATTTTTACCTTTAATTAGTCCTACCCTATCTGACAAATCTATGGCAGTAGGAATGAAAGGACTTATGGGAGATTATGCATATGATCTAAGTGTAAATACTGGATCTAATGATTTCCAATGGGGTATGCAAAATAGTCATAATGCAACTTATGGTACAGGCCCAGGACAACAATCTGAGTTTGATCTAGGAACATTAGGCTATAGCCAAACAACTGTTAACTTTGATGTGACAACACAAATGGACATGGAAGGATTTGCTGGACCAGTAAGTCTTGCTATGGGTGCTGAAATGCGCATGGAAAACTATACTATTGAAGCTGGTGAAGAAGCAGGTTATGCTGACGGCGGTTTTGATGTATTAGATGGACCAAATGCTGGTGCTTCTGCAGCAGTAGGTTGTCAATGTTTACCAGGACTAGCTCCTAATAACGAGCAAGATCGTGATAGAGATGCTTTTAGTGTTTATGTTGACGCTGAAGCTGACGTTCGTGATAACTTGTTAGTAAACGTTGCATTAAGAACAGAAAATTATAGCGACTTTGGTCAAACAACTAATGGTAAAATTGCAATGAGATATGAGTTACAAGACGGTGTAGCTGCTAGAGGTTCATTTAGCACAGGATTTAGAGCACCAGCTTTACAAGAAGCTTACTTCTCATCTATTGCAACTAACTTTATTGATGGAATTCCTTATGAAGTAGGAACATTCCCAGTTGATACAGAGCCAGCTAGAGCTTTAGGTGCAAAAGACTTAGAGCCTGAAACATCAACAAACCTTTCAGCGGGTATGACTTATAAAGATGATACATTCACTGTATCTGTAGACGCTTATCAAATTAAAGTAGATGACCGTATTACTATGAGTGAAACCTTCAATGGTTCTGGTGCAACTTCTGATATGGCAACATTCTTTGCCGACAGAGGAATTCCAGCAGTTGGTGGAAGATACTTCTTTAACGGAATTAATACTGAAACAAATGGTTTAGACATAGTTGCGACTATGACTCAAGACCTCTCAAACGGTTCACTGCTTCTTAAGGCAGCTATGAACTTTAATGATACTGAAGTTACCAATAAAGGTGATCTTGTAACTCCAGCAGCATTAGCTGACTATACAACTGACCAGTTGTTAGGACGTGCTAATACTGTAAGGTTTGAAAGTTCATCTCCTGCGGAAGCATTCCAGTTTTCAGCGAGAGTTCAAAGACCAACTACAACTTGGATGGTTAAACTTAACCGTTGGGGTGAAGTAACAATTCCATCAGGATCAGTAGAAAGAGAACAAGTTTTAAGCGGCAAATGGACTACAGACATGGAATACTCATTCCAGGCAAACAGTCAAGTTCGTGTTTCATTTGGTGTGAATAACATGTTCGATGTGTATCCTGATAAAACTATTAAAAGAAATAGTTTCAATGGAATATTCCAGCATTCTGGATATAGTCCATTTGGATTTAACGGACGTTACGTATATACTCGTCTAGATATGACACTATAATAGTAACGTTATTATAACTGAATAAAATAAAAAGCCTCTATTCTTTGTAGAGGCTTTTTATTATCTTCAATGTATAATTTTGATTGACTAAAAAATTAAAAAAATGAAATACATTCTAATCAGCATCATAGTACTTTTAACTAGCTGTAGTAACAATACTACTAATAATACAAATGGTGCTATATCCTCCACTTCTCGTCTAGCATCAGAAGTTGGTATTGATATTTTAAAACAAGGCGGAAATGCATTTGATGCTATTGTAGCTACTGGCTTTACTTTAGCTGTAACATCTCCAGCCAATGGTAATATTGGTGGTGGTGGATTTTTAGTCGCTCAAACAGAAAGCGGTGAAGTTTTTACATTGGACTTTAGAGAAGAAGCTCCAGCAGAATCTTATGAAACAATGTTTTTAGATGAAAATAATGAATATAGTAGAGAGCTTGCTTTATTTTCTCATAAATCCTCCGGCGTTCCAGGGACCGTAGATGGACTTGTTAAAATATTTAATGATTATGGTTCAGGTAAATTCACCTTAGAAGAAATACTGGCTCCAGCTATAGATTATGCAGAAAATGGTCATAAAATTAATAAAAGCTCTGCATTTGGATTTGATTGGTACAGACATTTATTCCTTGAAGATGAAGCAGCATCAAAACTTTTTGTTAAAAATTTCACACCTGAAATGCAAAAATTACGTTCAGACTTTAAGAATGGGCTCATACCAGAAAATAAATATATAGAACAAATGAGGTCATTTAACCAATGGTCAGAGGGTGATGTTTTAGTACAAAAAGATTTAGCAAAGACTTTAAGAAAAATTGCTCAGAATGGTGCTTTAGGATTTTATAGTGGCGAGATTGCAGATTTAATTGTGGCAGAAATGAAAAAAAATAATGGCCTAATCACAAAAAAAGATTTAGCTAATTACCAGTCTGTCTATCGTGATCCTGTGGTAGGTAGTTATAGAGGTAGTAAAATAGTTTCAATGGGTCCTCCTAGCTCAGGAGGTGCTCTTCTAATTCAGATGCTAAACATGTTAGAAAATTATGATTTGCAATCTATGGAACGTAACTCAACAGAGTTTGTACATATGATGACAGAAATTCAACGACTTGCATATGCAGATAGAGCAATTCACTTAGGCGATCCAGATTTTTGGCCGAACCCAATACCAATGCTAACATCAAAAGATTATGCAAAAGAAAGGTTGTCATTAGTTTCAATGAAAAAAGCTACTCCAAGTACTGAGATTGCTGCTGGAGAGATTATATTAAAAGAAAGCATGGAAACTACTCATTATTCTGCAATGGATAAAAAAGGAAATATTGTAGGTATTACTACTACTATTAATCATTCTTATGGAAATAAAAAAATTGTGGATGGGGCAGGATTCTTATTAAATAATGAAATGGATGATTTTTCATCAAAGCCAGGTCAGCAAAATACTTATGGTCTTATTGGTTATTCAGCTAATTCTATTCAGCCTTCTAAGAGACCTTTAAGCTCTATGACTCCTTCACTAATTATTGATAAAGAGGGAAATAGAATGATGACAATAGGTGCTGCAGGTGGATCAAGAATTATTACTGCGGTACTACAAACTATCATTAGTGTCATAGATCATAATCTTGGTATACAAGAAGCGATTGATTTACCAAGAACGCACTCACAATGGCTTCCAGATGTCATAAGATATGAAGCCAAAGCATTAACAGATAAACAAAAAAAAGAATTAACACAACTTAATCACATGTTTGAACATGACGGAAACGTAGAATCAGGGATGTATTATTTAGCTCGCGCACATGGGATCTATTTTAACAATGGAGAATTCAGTACGGGAGTTGATACAAGAGGAAATGGAGATAAAACCGATGGCGCAACATATTAACAAATATATAATTTTTTTAGTGCTCTTTTTAATAAGCTGTGGTGAAAATAATAGAGCCACACAGTCTACTGTACCAACACCAGTTGTTATATATACACCAGGTGACTTAGTATCTGATGGACAAGGCTACATTCAATATAGAGTAGGAAATACTCCTGTAATTATTACTGTTCCACATGATGGAACTTTAGTTCCTTCAAATATGGCAGATAGAATGGGAGATACTGAGCGTGCTGTAAATACAAGAAAAGTTGCTGAACAATTTGCGGTATTTTTCAATGCAAACTCAAATGGTCTTTTCCCACATATCATTTATAACAATCTAAGTCGTACAAAATTAGATCCCGATGCTAATTTAATGGATGGTGCTCAAGGTAATAGTTATGCTAATCAATCATATGGTACATATCATAGTTATTTGCAAACAGCAATTGATTCTGTTGAAGCGAACTTTGATTCAGGTATATTATTAAATCTAGTTGAACATGATCATGCAACACAACAATTTGAGCTTGGTTATCTACTTTCAGAGAGCGACTTGAATTTATCCGATGAAGTACTAAATACTGGTTATAGTACTCTATCTAGTATCGGCCACTTATCTTCTATTTCTGCGGCATCATTTGCAGAAACACTAAGAGGATATAGTAGTTTTGGTAATTACTTATTTGCTGCATCTTATAATGGCTCTTCTTTCCAAGTAGTCCCAACTCTAGATAATCCAAATGCTCCTTCAGGGGGATATACTTCAGGGGGATATACTTTAACAGCTTATGGTAAAGAGAGACAGGGTAAAATGAATGCTATTGAAGTAGCAACTCCATATGCTGGATTCAGAGATAATGCTAATGCTTATCGTGCAGTAGGAGTTGTTCTCGAAGATGCAACTTACAAGTTTTATCAAGAACAGCTTGGTATTTCTTTATACTAGTTTAGTGTCGTAGAAAAATTATTTTAGTGCGTTAGCTTTATTAAGATACTCAGTAGCATCTTCTAATCTACCTTCGCCAAAATATGTTCTATATACTCCATAGTAGTATTGTGCATTATTTGGATCAGTATCGATTAGTTCTAAATAATATGTTCTAGACTTTCTCCATCTTTCCGCCTGCTCCAAAGCTTTTGCAAGACCTAGAAGAGCTTCTGTATCATCAGGGGCTAGAAAGTATGCTTCCTCAAAATTATATTCTGCTTCATCAAATTCGTTCATTTTTAAATAAACTAATCCTCTATTAAAATAAAGATCTACCTTCTCTTTGTCATCGTCCGAGTTTTCTATTGCCGCATTCAGATTTTTTAGTGCTGGCTCAAATTCATCTTTTGCAAGATATAATGCACCCAAACTTTTTAAAGCAGGTACTTCATTTGGATTAATTGCTAATGCACTTTCATAATAATTTAATCCTTTATTAAAATCTCCTAAGCGTACTGCACTTTGTCCAGCGCTCACTAGTAATGCTAACTTAACGTCTTTTGGTACATCTGGCAAAGCTAGAGCTTGATCGATGTATTTAAATGCATTGTCCCTATCTCCTTTAATAGAATAATATAGCCCAAGCATTGCATAAGACCCAGGTTGTGACGGGTCTAATTCTTTAGCCTGAAGGGATGTATCAATAGCTTGGTCTACTAGAGCGTCTCTTTTGTCTACATCACTTACTCTGTTTAATAGGCTTAAAAATCCAGTTGCTCTATAGTAAAGTAAATTATAGCTTTTTGTTAATGATGCTGCAATAGCTTGTGACATCAGTATTTTTCTATCGTTTGCGGTAGGCCTAATCTTAGTATTAGCTGAAGCTGTACTGGCAATATCCATGTACTGTTTCACTTTATTCCAATCTTGAGATCTTGGGTAAATTTTGTCGGCTAAATGGAATGCTGCTTCCCATTTATCTTTTGGATGATTTAGTGCTTTAAGTAGAAACTCTTCTGCCTTATCCCACTCTTTATCTTTTAATCTAATTTTCGCTGACTCTAAATCTTGGCCTGCAAAAAGCGTTGAAACTAGTATTAATCCAATAAAAAAGTTTTTTATAATGCTCATAAATATATATCCTCCGGTTATAGCAACAAGTTAGTAGTATTATTTTCAGATTTCAATAGGTAAGACTTGATTGAATCCATTCTTTGCGTAATTGATATTCTGAGTCTGAAACCTCAACGATTCCTCGATGTGAAATATTTTCAATGCAAAAAGATGCCATTGCTGCTCCTGCTACCATAGATTCTTCCATATTCTTACCTGCTATCTGTGATGAGAGAATTCCTCCTGCAAAAGCATCACCTGCTCCCGTAGTATCCATAACCTTGTTAACAGGATATGCCTTTACTGAAAAAGAAGTGGTTTTATCAAAAAAGGTTGCTCCATCTTCTCCTTGTTTAATAATTAGACTATCTGAACCTAAACCGAGAATATTATCTGCAATTTCATTTAAACTATGATTTTTTAAACCTGATAAATGAACGGCTTCGTTATAATTGATACACAATAAGTTTGATTTTGAAATCATTTTTTTTAAATCCGCATTAGCAATATCCATATATAGCTTAAATGTATCTAAAATTATAAAAGGTTCTGATTCAATTTGATTTAAAACTGCAAGTTGTAATTTTGGATGGGTATTCCCTAATAATAAATAATCGCATTGTCTAGCGTCTTTGGATAAGATTGGTTCAAATTTTTCAGATACCCCTGGATCTACATATAATGTTTCTCTTGAAGAAAAATCTTGCGCATACTCTCCGCCCCAAGCAAAGGTGTTTCCTTTTTCTATTTTTAAATCGTCTAGATTAATAGAATGGTTGCCTAACAGGTTATAATGGTGTTTAGGGAAATCACTACCTACCATCCCTACCAGCTGGCATTCTTTAGATTTTGTTGCTAATAATGCATAGGCGGCTGATCCGCCTAGTACATCATTATAGGTTCCGTATTTATTAATAATCTTATCAATACTTATAGAACCAAATACTAGTGCTTTGTGTGATTGATTTGAAGTCATAAAATTTTTTATTAAGATAGCAATGTAATGGACATGAAAAAAGAAAAAATAGTTTTGGGTATAAGTGGTGGAGTAGATAGCTCAGTCGCTGCAGTTTTATTAAAGAAAGATGGATATGAGGTTCATGGAGTATTTATGAAGAATTGGGATGACAAGCATGCCATTTGTTCTGCAGAAGACGATTATGCTGATGCATTAAGTGTATGTAAGAAGTTAGATATTCCTTTAAAAAAAATTGACTACACAAATCAATACAAAGATAAAGTATTTAACCAATTTTTAGATGACCACATGCATGGGCTCACTCCAAATCCTGATATATTATGTAATAAAGAAATCAAATTTGAAGTCTTCCAAAATTATGCAAAAGAAATCGGTGCTACAAAAATTGCTACAGGCCATTATGCAGATAAATACGATGATAACTCTACATGTTATTTAAAAAAAGCCACAGATCTCTCTAAAGATCAGAGCTACTTTCTTCATCAATTAGGTCAATCAGAATTAAAAGATACAATCTTTCCTTTAGGTCAAATATTAAAAAAAGATGTAAGAAAAATTGCAAAGCAATATGCTTTAATTAATCATAATAAAAAAGATAGTACTGGTATATGCTTTATTGGAGAAAGAAAGTATAATGATTTTATAGCTAGGTATTTAACTGTAGATAAAGGAGAAATTCAGTCTCTTGATGGAGAAATTTTAGGCAATCATAATGGTCATATTTACTTTACAATCGGCCAACGAAGAGGTTTAGGTATTGGTGCAAGAATGTCTTCAGAAGACAAACCTTGGTATGTAGTGAAAAAAGATATTGATAAAAATATTGTATTTGTAGCTCAGGGGGAAGACCATCCTGCATTATTTAGCGAACAAATTATAGTAGAACATATAAACTGGATTTCCCGAAAACCTAAAATGTTCCCTAGAAAATACTATGCAAAAGTAAGATATAGGGATAAAGATAAGCTATGTAATGTTTTTTCACTAGATAACGACTCATATCTCATTAAATTTAAATCTAAACAAAAGGCTATCACTCCAGGACAATCTATTGTTTTGTATGACGAAAAAGGTGTTTGTACAGGGGGTGGCATTATTTCAAAAAGAGATATACCTTTTTTGAAGGAGACTATTTAAATGAGCAGTAAATTACATATAGGTATTCTTGCAGCTGGAAAAGGCTCAAGAATGGAATCTACAATGCCTAAGGTGTTGCATAAATTAAACGGTAAAAGCTTAATTGATTATGTACTTCAAACAGCATCAGAATTAAAGCCCAATTCTACAACACTTGTAGTGGGATTTGAAAAAAATCTTGTTAAAAACCATACACAAAATTACAAAGTGAACTATGTATCTCAAGATAAACAGTTAGGAACTGGCCATGCTGTACTACAAATGCAAAATATATTAGAAAATCAGAGCGGTCATTTATTAATTTTATCAGGAGATGTTCCTAATATAAAATCCGATAGTCTCATGCCCATCATTAGCCATCACATTAAAAATAATTATAGTGCAACAGTTGTTACTGCAATTGTAAGTGATTCGACTGGATATGGTCGTATTGTAAGAAACAATAGTGGAAATCTCCTAAAAATTGTTGAGCAAAAAGATTGTAATGATAAGCAAAGAGATATTAAAGAAATAAATTCTGGTATATTTATATTTAAAATATCAGAATTATTTACTGAATTAAAAAAAATTAAATCTAATAATGCACAGGGTGAATATTATCTTACAGATGTTATCGAATTGATAAGAAAAAATAAACCAGTTCATGCAAGTATCATTGAAGATTCTTCAGAAGTTTTGGGAATAAACACCATAGCTCAATTGGATAATCTGGAAAATCGCAACTCATGAAACACTTTCTAAATACCATTATTATCATTCTTTCATTTATCATCATAACTTTTGGGTGGTCCATATCAAAAACTTTTATTGATAAAAACTCTACTTTGAGAAAGGGATCTTCAAAGGTTGAATCAGCAACAAAAATTAAACTTTTTGAAAATTACGATAATCAAACATTGAAAGTTGGAATACTAAATGGGTGTGGAGTTAGTGGAGTAGGGAATCAATTTTCTGAAATGTTAAGCAGTAAATATGGACTTGTCATTGTAAGAACTGAAAATGCAAATAATTTTAACTATGAAATGACTAAGGTTGTAATCATTAATGAGTCTAATCCTAACATTGAAAATATATTAACTATTTTAGGAATGACTATTAATGATCAAAATGTTGAATTTAATAGCTCTTATAATCCTCAAGAAGATATTCAAATAATCATTGGAAAAGACTACTCAGATTTTCTTAACTTGAATCAATGAAAACAAATTCATTATTAAAAAAGATTGTTACACTGGCGGAAGAAAAAAAAGCTGAAGAACTAGTAGCTCTAAATGTTACTAAGATTACCTCATTATCTGATTATTTTGTCATATGCTCTGCAAAAAATCTCATTCAGGTCAAAGCAATAGCGGACAATATAAAAGATAATATCGATGAAAAACCTTGGAAAACAGAGGGATATCAAAATTCGAATTGGATTATTATTGATTATGTTGATGTTGTAGTACATATTTTCTTTGAAGAAACCCGTCATTATTACGATCTTGAACGCATCTGGTTTGATGCCAAAACTGTTAAAGTATAATGATTCAAAAAAAATTAGAATCTTTCATCGGTGGATATTTAAAAGCGAACGATTTAGAAATTCAAAACTGGCATATATCCTCAAATAAAAAACAAGGTTTTGGAGATTATTCATCTAATATTGCTCTAGCTTTATCAAAACAAATTGGTCAGAATCCAATGGAAATTGCCGAGAAAATAATTGCATCTCACGATAAGGATGAGCTGCTCTTTTCTGTATCAGTAACTAAACCAGGATTTATAAATTTTCATATTTCTGACGATTACTATTTAAACATTTTAAAAAATATTTTAGATGAAAGAACTGAGTTTGGTAAACCTGCAAAGCATACTAAGACAGCTAATGTAGAATTTGTAAGTAGTAACCCTACCGGCCCACTTACTGCAGGTCATGGTAGAAATACCATACTTGGCGATATGGTATCTAGTATTCTCACATGGCATGGGTATAGTGTGACAAGAGAATATTACTATAACAACGCAGGTAAACAAATGCGCATGCTAGCTGAATCTGCTTATGCAAAATATGCAACAAAAATTGGTAGGGATGTTACTGCTCCTGAAAATGGCTATATTGGGCAATACTTAGATGATATTGTAAATCAAATCATTGAACGTTTTGGAGAAAATTTAGATCCTGATAGTATTGAATTTCGACAATTTACAGAAAAGAAGATTTTTGACAGTATTAAACGCACCTTAAAAAATCTTGGTATTGAATTTGACCTTTTTTCAGAAGAGCAAAGATTATATGAGAATGGTGCTATCGATAATGTTTTAAAAAAATTAGAAGAATTATCCTTGTCATATAAAAAAGATGGTGCTACATGGTTTAAAACTACCAGTCTAGGTAAAAAAGAAGATAAGGTTTTGGTAAAAAGTACTGGTGAGCCGACATATCGCTTACCAGATATCGCATATCATATAGATAAAGTAGACAGAGGATTTGATTTGATCGTAGATATATTTGGAGCAGATCATATTGATACCTATCCGGATGTTTTATTAGGGTTGGAAGCTTTAGGTAAAAAAACAGATCATATTAAAGTCATTATACACCAATTTGTCACTCTAAAAAAAGGTAATGAAGTGGTAAAAATGTCTACTCGTAAAGCAAATTTTATTACACTTGATGATCTAGTTGAACAGCTCGGTGTAGATGTTGTGAGATATTTCTTTATTATGAGAGGTGCAAATAGCCATCTAGATTTTGATTTTGATTTAGCAAAAGATGAATCTGAAAAAAATCCTGTTTATTATTTACAATATGCACACGCTAGAATTTCTAATTTGATTGTAAGATATGATAAGGAGATAAAAGAAAAGGTCAGTCTTGATTTAAGTCTCTTAAAAGAAAAAGATGAGCTATCTCTTATAAAAAAATTATCAGCATTCCCAACAAAAATGAACGAATTACACCAATCTTTAGAGCCAAGGAAATTAGCTACCTATCTAGAAGAAGTTGCTGCTGCATACCATAAGTTTTATGGTAACCATAAAGTCATTAATCTTGATAATATTCCATTATCTTATGCAAGAAAAAATCTTTGTAATGCTACGCAAATTATTTTAAAAACAGGGTTATCTATTTTAGGAATTACTGCTCCTGAAAAAATGTAAAATAGTATGTCTGATATAACAAGACGAGAATTTATTCGAAGAAGCTTAATACTTTCTGCTGGTGCATCATTGATAATTTCTTGTGAGGACAACGAAAATATTCCATCTAATCCTATCTCAAGCTCTCCAGGAATGCTGAGCTCAAATGGTAATTCAAAAAAAATTATAGTAATAGGTGCTGGTATGTCTGGGTTAGTTGCAGCATATGAATTAGTTAGGGCTGGTCATGATGTGACTATTTTAGAAGCGAGAGATAGAATAGGTGGTCGAGTCCTTACTATTCGATCTCCATTTTCAAATAATCATTTTGCAGAAGGAGGTGCAGCCAGAATCAAGCCTAGCCATAATCTAACTGTAGGCTATGTTAATCATTTCAATTTAAACTTAGACCCTTTTTATGCTACTTCTGGAGATTATGTAAATATGTCAAATGGGAATCGTGAAATTATTTCAAATAATACATACTTAAATACTAGCTATGGTTCCATTTTACGTAATGAATATTTGAAAATACGCGGCGGATCTGATCTCCTCCCTTTTTCATTTTCTAATTCTAATTCTTTAAATAATAAAATATATCTTGGGGTTCCAGTTACTTCTATTCAGCAACAGAATAATAATGTAACTGTCCAAACTTCTAATGGTAATCAATTTGTTGCTGATAGAGTACTGTGTACGGTACCTTTAACGGTACTAAATAAAATTCAATTTAATCCACCGCTATCATCCGAAAAGCAAACTGCAATGAACGGTGGATATCGCTATGCACCCTCTACTAGAGTTTATATGCAGTTTCAAAATAGATTCTGGGAAAATGAGTCTTTGAATGGTTGGGGTAATAGTGATATACCCGAAGAAATATGGCAACCTACATGGGACTTGGCAGGCTCTACTGGAATCATAATGTCATATTTGCGTTGGACTCCTGCAGAAGAAATGGATACATTAAGTGAAGAAGAACGTATTAATTATATAATAAGTCGTTGGGAAAATATTTTTCCTGGTGCAACCGGTAGTCTACAAAGCGGTATGTCTCAATCTTGGGCTGAAGAAGAGTGGTCTAAAGGTGCATGGGCCTCGCCCACAGGCTCTCAAGATGCCGCTCTGGCAAACTATATCGGCTTAGCTGAAAATCGTATTCATTTTGCTGGTGAGCATGCATCAGATGATCGTGGCTGGATGCAAGGAGCGCTATTTTCTGGACTACGTGCAGCTACAGAAATTAATGAAGGAATTTGATGCTTACTATAGGACATAGAGGCGCTCGTGGATATATTGCAGAAAACACTCTTGAATCTATACAAAAAGCTTTGGATCTAAATGTTGACGGTATTGAAATAGATGTTTTCAGATGTGCATCTGGAGAAATTGTAGTATTCCATGATAAAAAACTAAAGCGTCTTACTGGTCATAATGGATTGATTGAAGAAACTACTTTTGAGGAATTAAAAAATATGCTAGTAGCGGGAAGATATAGAATACCTACCCTTCAACAGGTACTTGAAAAGATAGGTGGTAAAATATTACTAAATGTTGAATTAAAGGGTGAAAATACTGCTATTCCAACAGCTACTATACTAAAACAATATCTTAGTGACTCACAATCTGATATCAAAAAATTAATTGTTTCGAGTAAAAATTGGAAAGAATTAACACTTTTCAAAAATCAGAATACCAATATCCCTATTGGAGTCCTTAGTCATTATAATATATTTCTAGAAAAAAGGGTTGATGCTATAATCGAAAAAGGTAGGGAACTAAGCGCTCTAGCTATACATCCTAAATTTTCAATTTTGAATAAGAAGACAATAGATAAAATGCATTCTGCTGGTTTTTTAGTATATAGCTGGACTATAAATAGCCCTAAAGATATCCAGCGTGCAATAAGGTTGGGTGTTGATGGAATTATTACTGACTTTCCTGATCGCATTCCGAATTAGTATATGTGTGGAGGCGGGGAGATTCGAACTCCCGTCCATAATAGAGAAAAGATAAATATCTACATGTTTAGTTACTCGATCAAGTTTCGCCTTATACAGGTTCAAGAACAGACGAATATAAGACTATCTTCTAAGTGGTCACTTATTTAATCGAAGCAAAAAAATAAGCTATCTCATTTTTATGACATCATTCAGACAGCGATGAGAAACGCCTACTGATGATGGGTTATAGCAATTAAGCTACAGCCATTTGGCCATAATCGGCACTTAATACAGTTTAGAAGTTTTGAGAGTTACTAAGCTCTACATGCAACTTAAAATTTCTTTCTAAAATGTCGAAACCGGTCGCCCCCAATTGTCAAATACAATGGAAGATACGACCTTTTTTATAAACAAAAAAGGCTCTGTAGCGCCAACCTCAGAGCCTTTTCGATTGCTTGTATTTGCGTACAATATCTAATTAAAGACTACTCTAAACTAATAGAGTTTTATGTAATTGGGCAATACTTAAATGTAAAAATCTGAAAAAAAAAATTAAAAATCTCTTTTTTCCAGTACCGAATCTGGATTCTCAACCTTAAATTAATGCCTAGTTTTGCCGACGTAGCTCAATGGTAGAGCAGGGGCCTTTTAAGCCCTTGGTTGTAGGTTCGAGTCCTTCCGTCGGTACTAATTTTTATTAAAAGGATTAATAACAATGTCTGAATTTCACAATAAACATATCGGTCCTACTTCTAAAGAAGTCACAGAAATGCTTACTGCTCTCGAATGCAATAGCTTAAATGATCTGCTTGAGAAAATTGTGCCAAAAAATATTTTGGATATTGATGGCGAATCTATTGGAAATGAAAATTTTTCTGAAAATGATATTTTGAAATATGTAAAAGAACTCGGATCAAAAAATAAGATTTTTCGTTCTCTGATTGGTCAAGGTTATTATGATACTATTACGCCAAATGTTGTATTGAGAAATATTTTAGAAAGCCCAGGATGGTATACGCAATATACCCCCTATCAGCCTGAAATATCTCAAGGTCGACTTGAAGCATTGCTTAATTACCAAACAATGATATCACAAATTTGTGAACTACCTATAGCGAATGCGTCTTTATTGGATGAAGGAACTGCAGCGAGTGAAGCAATGCTAATGTTCTACAGAAAAAATAGATCTAGCTCTAATAAGTTTCTTATTGATGAAAACTGCTTTCAACAAACTATTGATGTTATTGTATCTAGAGCAGAGCCTCTTGGTATTGAAATTGAGATTACATCATATGAAAATTTTGATTATACAGATGCCTTTGGATGTATTGTTCAATATCCAGATCGTTTTGGAAGAATTGCTAATCCTGAGGCATATAAAAAAATTACGGATGCAGCACATCAATCTAAATGTAAGGTAATTTTTGCTACAGACTTAATGTGTTTACAGCTATTTAAAGCTCCCGGCTCATTTGAAGCAGATGTTGCGGTAGGAAATAGTCAGCGTTTTGGGGTACCATTAGGTTACGGTGGTCCACATGCAGCCTTTATGACAACTACAGAAGAATTTAAACGAGATATTCCTGGAAGAATTGTTGGCGTCTCTCAAGATAGAAAAGAAAATCAAGCTTATAGACTGACTTTACAAACTAGAGAGCAACACATTAGAAGAGAAAAAGCTACTTCAAATATTTGCACTGCTCAAGTCCTGCTTGCAATTATCTCAAGTATGTACGCTATTTTTCATGGCCCAGAAAAATTAAAAGAAATTGCAAATAATATTCATAGTCACACTAAAAATCTTGCAGAAAAATTAAGCTACCAAGGGCATGAGATTATTTTAAATAATAACTCATATTTTGATACTTTATCTATCAAATTAAATAATTTAGATCACAAAACTCTCCAAAATAGAGCTTTGGATAAACTATATAATTTTAAATATCATAATGGAGGATTGATAGGTATCTCATTAGATGAAAAAACTTCTAATGCCGAAGTAGAGGAGATAGCTAGCTTATTTGTTGCAGATTCCAAATTAAAACAAACTAATCCAACGTTTGTTACAACAAGGGATGAGCTTACTTTACAACATAATATCTTTAAAAGTATCCATTCAGAAACTGAAATGCTAAGATATATTCATAAGCTAGAAAAGCGCGATTTATCTCTTAATCATAGCATGATTCCATTAGGCTCATGTACTATGAAGTTAAATGCAACTGTAGAAATGATTCCCATTAGTTGGCCAGAGTTCAACAGTATCCACCCTTTTGCTCCAACTAATCAAACAGTAGGATATAAAACAATTATTGATCAACTAGAGGTCATGTTATATAAAGTTACAGGATTTGATGCAGTATCATTTCAACCTAATTCTGGAGCACAAGGAGAATATGCTGGTCTATTGACAATTCAGCAATATCATAAGGAAAATAATTCTGATAGAAATGTATGTATTATACCAGAATCTGCACATGGAACAAATCCTGCTAGTGCAATTATGGCTGGCTTAAAAGTTGTAATTGTGAAATGTGACGATAATGGTAATGTTGATTTTGAAGATTTAACAAGTAAGGTTAAAGAGGCAGGAGACAAATTATCCTCTTTAATGGTAACCTATCCATCTACACATGGAGTTTTTGAACATAACATTGATGAAATTTGTGCTTTAGTTCATGATAATGGTGGTTTAGTGTATATGGATGGTGCAAATCTAAATGCGATGGTTGGAGTGTGTAAACCAGGTAATTTTGGTGCAGATGTAATGCATATTAATTTACATAAAACTTTTTGTATACCTCATGGAGGTGGTGGACCAGGAATGGGCCCTATATGTGTAAATGATAAACTTAAACCTCACCTTCCTAAGCATTATTTAACAGATGAAGATTATTCTTACTCTGTATCATCTTCTCCTTATGGAAGTGCGAGTATATTATTAATATCATATATTTATATGAAATTAATGGCTGGTCAAGGGTTACTAAAAGCATCTCAGATAGCAATTTTAAATGCAAACTACATGGCAAAAGAGCTGGAAAACGATTATACAATCTTATATCGTGGTACCACGGGGCTAAATGCGCATGAGTTTATTATTGACTGTAGAGAATTCAAAAATACTTCAGGCATTACTAATGAAGATATTGCAAAAAGATTAATTGATTATGGATATCATGCACCAACAATGTCATGGCCTATACCAGGGACATTAATGATTGAACCTACTGAAAGTGAGTCTAAAGATGAGTTAGATAGATTCTGTTCAGCGATGATTCAAATAAAAAAGGAGATTGATGAAATTGCGGAAGGCAAAGTTCCTCAAGATAACAATGTTCTTGTAAATGCTCCACATACAATTCAAGATATTTGTGAAGAGTGGGATCGTCCTTATAGCAAAAATAAAGCTGTATTCCCAAAAGAATGGATTAAAGAAAATAAATTCTGGCCATATGTATCAAGAATTGATAATGCTTATGGAGATAGAAATTTCTTCTGTGTCTGTCCAGACATAGATAGCTATAAATAATTATTGTTTAAAATACTCTTGCAGAGGAGCAACTCTAATCTTATTCATGTTTGACATAGCTTCTATAGCTGCTTTGGCTCCAGCTAAAGTCGTAATGGTTAAAACATTTTTCATTACTGAAGTCTTTCCAATAGCCTCTTCATCATATCTTGATTGAGCGCCTTGCGGTGTATTAATTACTAAGTGGATATTATCGTTCAAAATTTCATCTACTACATTTGGGCGACCTTCTCCAACTTTAAAAACGGGAGAACAGTTGATATTATTTTCTAATAAAAATTCCGCAGTTCCTTTTGTAGCAATAATTGTAAAATTGAGTTTTTCCAAATCTTTAATTATTGGAAGTGCTCTTTTTTTATCTACATCAGTTATTGAAACAAAGGCTGTACCACTTCTTGGAACGGTATATCCATCAGATTGCATCGCTTTTAAGAATGCTATACCTGGTTCAGTATCAATCCCCATCACCTCGCCTGTTGATTTCATCTCTGGACCTAAAAAAACTTTCTCATTTTTGAATTTTTTAAATGGGAGTACTGCTTTTTTAACAGCAGTATGTTTAAAGCGATTTTCATTTAGATTAAAATCACTAATTTTTCTTCCTACAGATAATTGTGCAGCGATATTTGCTAAAGGTACATTGCTATATTTACTCACAAAAGGCACAGTCCTACTTGATCTTGGATTTACTTCAAGAACATATACTTCATTATCTTTTACTGCAAATTGTAAATTAATTAACCCGATCACATTTAACTCTAGTGCTAATTTGGTTGTCATATCTATGATATCTTTTTTAACTTTGCTACTCATATCATAAGGGGGTAAGACACATGATGAATCTCCTGAATGAACACCTGCTTCTTCAATATGTTGCATAATACCAGCAACAAAAACTTCTTCGCCATCAGATAA
>ERZ802822.92-NODE-92-length-66816-cov-15.860771_pt1 | contig 66816 bp, 56 predicted proteins | sample MGYA00345649_ERZ802822 | MGnify/ENA primary metagenome ERZ802822 (study PRJEB30503, sample SAMEA104212359) | marine metagenome | biome: Westerlies Biome; feature: [SRF] surface water layer (ENVO:00010504) within the epipelagic zone...; material: water... | reverse complement strand
GCAGCTGCGTAAGATGCTAGCCCTACAGGAGGAGTAACATCGGCCATTAACCCAAAGTAAAATACAAATAAATGAACTGCAATTAATGGAAAGATAAAGCCAGAAGCATTTCCAACATCTACTAAAACAGTAGCCATTAATGATGCAACAACCACATAATTTGCAGTTGTTGGTAGACCCATCCCAAGAAGTAAACATAAAATAATAGTCAAAAATAAAACACTTATAATCTATCTTACAAGTGCTCCGTTAAGGGAGGAATTAACCTATGGAAAGGATAAGATTATTAAAATGATCAATGAAGAAACAGGTATTACTTTAATTGAAAAAATTATATTCCGCTAAAAATTTCTCTTTCAGAGAAATGAAATTGGGTTTCAATAGCTGAGTTTTCGTCACTGTCAGACCCATGAACTGCGTTTTCTCCAACGGAGTTAGCATAAAGTTTTCTGATTGTTCCTTCTGCAGCTTCCTCAGGATTAGTAGAACCTAAAAGCGTTCTAAAATCGGCAACAGCATTTTCTTTCTCTAATACCGCTGCCACAATTGGTCCGCTTGACATGAAGACTACTAAGTCATTAAAAAAAGGTCGATTTTTATGGATTGAGTAAAAAAGTTCTGCATCTCTTTTTGAGAACTGTGTCATCTTCAAAGAAACGATTTTAAAACCAGAGACATTAATTTTGTTTAAAATAGCACCTACATAACCATTTTTAACTGCATCGGGTTTAATCATTATAAATGTCCGGTTTAAAGCCATTGTTTATTTTTTGGTGTAAATTTACTCATGATATGGTTTTTGGTTTATGCTTCGTTTGCTAAAGGCAAAACGAAGGTTTGTGAGTTTTATTTTATGTAAAATAGTTTATTCAGCGATTCCGCAACTTTTCTGTCATTTGTTAATCGCGGTGTTTTGTTTTGTCCTCCCAGTTTTCCGATGCTTTTCATATAGTGTTCAAATGCGTCTGCAGGAAGTGTTCTAATAATTAAAGGGCGCAAAACGCCTCCTGAAATCAAATCGTCGTAGTACGTGTTTTGTTGGCGCATTTCCATATCCAATGTCGCAGTAAAGGTAGCCAAATCTTTTGGTGGTGTTTCAAACGCCACCCACCATTCATGATGTGACAGGCCTTCCTGTGGGTTAATATGCGGTGCAACTGTGAATTCCGATACAAAAGCCTGATGTTTTTTAACGGTATTGTTCATCGCTTGCTCCACTTCTTTGCCAATAACGTGTTCTCCAAAAGCTGATATAAAATGTTTAATTCTGCCTGAGACAATGATGCGATACGGATGTAAACTTACAAACTCAACCGTGTCGCCAATATTATACCCCCAAAGCCCCGCAGAAGTGTTTAAAATAACCGCATAATTAACCCCCAGTTTGACCTCTGCCAAAGAAATACGTGTTGGGTTTTCATCAAATGCTTTGTCTGCTTCAACAAACTCATAAAAAACCCCTGAATCCAATTGCAGCAACATGCCTTTTTCATCTAATTGGTCTTGAAAAGCTATAAAAGCTTCTGATGCAGGGTATAGCTCTACGCTATCTACTTTGCGCCCTATCAACTCCTCTAATACATCGCGATAGGGCTCGTAATTAACTCCGCCATACACAAACAATGAAAAGTTGGGAAAAAGCTCAGAAATAGACTTCCCAGACTTTTCTTTTAACCGTTCGAAGTACATTTTTACCCATGGGGGAATACCGCTGATTAAGCGCATATCTTCCTGTCGCGTTTCCTCTACTATAGCATCCACTTTTTGCTCCCAATCATCAATGCAGTTGGTTTTCCATGATGGTAGCCTATTGCGCTGCAAATAAGAAGGTACATAGTGCGCCACAATACCCGATAAGCGTCCAGTGGATATTCCATTTGTTTTTGAAAGTGTAGGGCTGCCTTGCAAAAAGATCCATTTGCCATCTACAAAAGAAGCGTCTCCAGAGTTGTGAATGTAATGAAACAACGCATTTTGAGCCGTTTTGATGTGAGTGGGCATCGACTCTTTTGAAATAGGAATATATTTTACACCTGAAGTGGTGCCCGATGTTTTGGAAAAATACAACGGCTTGCCTTGCCAAAGTACGTCTGCCTCGCCCGCTACCATACGATCTACATAGGGGCGTAATCCCTCATAATCACTTATGGGAACGCGCATTACGAAGTCTGCGTAATTTCTGATGTTTTCAAAATCATGATCTCGTCCAAAAGCCGTGTTTTTCGCTGTTTTGACCAGATCCATTAAAACCTTGTTTTGGGTTTTAACCGGGTTCTGCGCCCATTTTTTTGTTGCTTTTACGGCGCGTTTTGCCCACCGCCTAGCAATGCGTTGCTTTATGCTCATCATTCAAATTCAATAAATTCTTCTGGGTTAAGCGCATAACCGTCGCTCCATAACTCAAAATGCAAATGTGGCCCTGTGGTCATGGTCCCGGAATTTCCTGCAATGGCTATCACCTGACCCGGATCAACAGCATCCCCTTGGCGGACGTTCAACGAAGCATTGTGCTTATACACCGAAAGAATGTTATACGGATGGTCGATAATAACCACATAGCCCGTTTCGGTAGTCCAGTCAGCAAAAATTACATTTCCTTCTGCTGCAGCCTTAACGGGGGTGTTAAGGGGTACTACAATATCGACCGCATAGTGCTCCACGCTTGGGTCATATCCTTGGCTTATTGTTCCCGTAATAGGAGGAAACAACACAAAGGGTACGGTTTGACTAGCAGATTCCAATACGTTGTATTTGTCATCTTGTGCCACATCAAGACGAAGGAGTGAATCTGCTTTTGACGTAGGGAAATCTACAAAAATAGTGTCGGCTTGTAGGGAGTCAAATTGCCGTTGAGTTTCCAATTCCTGGAGATCCAAATCGCCTCTTAAAACTTTATTTACTGACGTAATGTACTTCTGGTTTTGTTGTAATGTTCGTTGTAACGAATCAAGCCGGTCGTTGTTCAGAATGGCCTGTCGGCGTAACTCAGAAGAATCATAGCCAGGAATATATTCTTTTAATTGCGTTTGCGAAATCACCAAGAATGTGGCAGCAATGAGGAATACTACTGAAATACTAATAACAAGAAAGACGTTAAGGCGGTTAAGCTTATATGAAAAGCGTTCTTCAAATGTCTCATCATGAAAAATAACAAATCGGTACGTGGCGCGCCAACGTTTCCAAAAATTTGACTTCTTTTTCTTTTTGCTATCCATTTGTGGCAAATATAAGTAGTTGCTTTGTACTAAAACACGTGCTAATAGAATCCATTTACTTTGTTACCTTTGTTAAAAATACGAATTATGTTTTTTGCTATCAGTCCTGTACAAATCCTTTTAATTGCCCTAGTTGTACTCCTGCTTTTTGGCGGCCGCAAAATTCCTGAGTTAATGAAAGGACTCGGAACAGGAATTAAAGAATTTAAAAACGCTACCAAGCAAGAAGAAAAAGACAACGACAATCAAGAAAATTAGTCCTTGTTTTTTCTGTATATCGACTTTATAATTGCCTCTGTTTCAAAAACATAGTCGCGTTTGGCCGCTGATGGCCCAAACACAAAACCCTCCAAAACTAAATACCGATTGTTTGCTTTATCATCAAGCAGATACTGTACAAAAGGCCCTGCCATAAAATCTCCTTTCACCTCCCAAGTGCCTCGAGTTTCAATTGTTGGAAGCCCGCCTATTTTGGTATAATACACATACGGCTCATAGGCTTCTTCTGTAATAAGGTGTGTCCCTTCTAGCCTTCCCGGTACAAATGCTTTTCCCACAGAGTCGCGAATTTGTATGACGTCTTGCAAAGGATCTACCCAATTTATCGAGGTGCTTTTGGGTAATGCATATACCAATAAATTCACATGTCCTTTTTGTATTTCGCGTTGAAACCAAGCAGTATTTGTGCCTTCCTTAAACAGGCGATAGGCAGAAGGTATTACAAGATCAATTCCGAAGCGATCCTCTAGTATGTTTTGCTTTAGAACAGATTTGTTAATCCTGCGTTGGCGTTCAGCAACCTCCCCTTGCTTAAACGATTTTATTATGGATGTAGACTGCGATAAAATCATTTCTACCAATGACGCTGTGTCGGGTGCGCTAAGTACAGTCATTTGCTGTGGTCGTGCATAACGATTTTTATCTGTTCGAATCACAACTTCATCACTAAAGCCCACCCACAAAATGGCTCTACTAGATCGAGCAAAGCCCGTAAATACATCTGGTGGCATTTGCCGCAGGTCAAACATGGGCTCTTGCTGAGGAAGCCCTTCTGTGGGAAATGCAAATGCTGCTCTGATCGCATCGCCCACTTCTGTTTCCCATAAAAGGGTGGGCGTTACGACTGTAACCGTGTTGATGTTTCCGCTAGAAAGCTTTACAATGGGTGTCGAGGTGCGCTTACACCCCATCATGATTAGTATGAAAAATAAAACACGTGTTTTCATGCGTAATAATAAACAAAAATTACGCCAATATCGCTGCGATTCCTGGCAGTGTTTTTCCTTCAAGGCTTTCTAGCATTGCGCCGCCGCCTGTTGACACATAGCTAACCTTGTCTTCAAGGCCAAAGAGCTTTACAGCCGCTACCGAATCTCCACCTCCAACAAGTGAAAAAGCTCCTGATTTCGTTTGGGCCACAATGCTATCGCCAAGAGCACGAGTGCCGGTGTCGAAATTAGGAAACTCAAACACCCCAAGAGGCCCATTCCATAAAATGGTTTTAGCCTGCTTTACGACAGCATCAAAATTTTTCTCAGTCTCTGGTCCTGCATCCATGCCTTCCCAATCGCTTGGGATTTTATGTATTGGAAATACTTGCTGTGGGGTGTCATTAGAAAAGTCTTGCCCTGCACGTACGTCAACCGGTAAGTGAATTTTTACACCTAGCTTGGCTGCTTGCTCTAAAATGGATAGCGCCAAAGGCATTTTGTCGTCTTCACAAATGGATTTTCCAATAGCACCGCCTTGTGCTTTAATAAATGTAAACGCCATGCCGCCGCCAATAATAAGGTGATCTACTTTTGATAAAATGTTATCAATGATGGTGATTTTAGACGAAACCTTTGCCCCTCCTAGAATGGCCAAAACAGGCTTTTCACCCGATGTCATCACTTTATCTACAGCTTCTATTTCGCCTGCCAATAAGTGTCCAAAACATTTTTTTCGAGAAAAAAACTGAGCCACAATTGTTGTTGAAGCATGCGCGCGATGTGCTGTTCCAAAAGCATCATTTACATAAACTGTACCCAGCTTTGCCAATGCCGCAGAAAAGGCTTCATCTCCCTTGGTTTCTTCCTCGTGAAAACGCAAGTTCTCCAACAATAACACTTCGCCAGGTTGCAAAGCAAGGGCTTGAGCCTCGGCTTTTTCACCTACTACCTCGTCACAAAAGTGCACCGCTTGACCCAAATGTTGTTCGAGTGTCGAAACAATTTGACTTAGACTGAGTTTTGGGTCATTCCCTTTAGGTCGGCCCAAGTGCGACATCAGCACACAACTACCACCGGCTGCCAAAATATGCTTAATCGTAGGAAGTGCGGCTGCAATCCTTGTTGCGTCTGTCACGTTGCCGTTGTCATCTAGAGGTACATTAAAATCTACACGGATAAGTGCACGCTCTTGGTCAAAAGAAAGGTTTTCTAAGCTGTTCATGTTGTTTTTTGTTTGGGCAAAAATACAATTTCGTTTGCGTTTTTGTTGTTGCGATATAGTTAAATGCGGTTTGTATCTTTAGGCATGCGTTTTCAGGACATTGTTGGCCATCAGAATCAAAAGAAAGTACTGCTAGATAGTCTTGCTACAGGAAGAATTCCTCACGCGCAATTATTTGAAGGAGGGGATGAACAAGGTATTCTGGCTATGGCAATTGCTTATGCTAGCGCAGTGGTTTGCGGGGCTGACAACGGTCAATCTGCGGCCCGCCTTAAAGCTAATGGTCTAATTCATCCTGATATCCATTTTGTTTTTCCAACTGCTACAACACCTGATGTAAAGTCAAAGCCGACTTCAAATGAGTTTAGCACACCTTGGCGGCAGTTTGTTCAAGAGCAACCCTATGCAACATTGTATAACTGGTCCCAATTTTTGGGAATAGAAAACAAGCAGGCCGTAATAAATGTTACAGATGCGCTTCAAGTGATGCAGAAAGTACGTTTAAAATCTTTTGAAGGGGGATGGAAATGCGTCGTAATTTGGCACGCCGAAAACCTAACCACAGCGGCATCAAACAAACTGCTCAAAAGCATAGAAGAGCCACCTGCAAAAACCTTGTTTTTGTTGGTTTGCCCAGATGAAAAACAACTTATTTCAACCATTAGGTCTCGAACTCAACGAACACATTTTGGCCGCGTCTCGAAGAAAGAAATTGCTCAATTTTTGATAGGAAAAGGCGCGAGTGAAGATTTGGCAAGCACATTAGCTGACTTAAGTAATGGTGCTGTTGGGAAAGCCCTTTCGCTTTTTGAACGTCAAGAAAAATATGAGGTCTTTGAGGAATGGTTTGTACGTTGGGTACGCACCGCTTTTCGGGCCAAAGGAAACAAGGGTGTTGTCCTAGAGCTTGCTGGTTGGAGTCAAGAAATTGCTTCAAAGGGAGTAGAAACGCAAAAGCAGTTTTTGGGTTTTGCTATCTCGCTTATTCGCGCAGCTGTTATGCAGCACTATGGGTTGAGTTCGCTTAGTTCATTTCTGTCATCCTCAGATTTTAAACTTTCGAAGTTCGCGCCTTTTATTCATGGAGGCAATATTTTACCTATCGTTGATGCACTTGAGAAAAGTGCATACCATTTGGAACGCAATGGCAACGCGCAAATGATTTTTACCGACTTATCGTTTAAGCTCACCCGTTTACTCCATCAAAAAGCAGCATAGTTTTTTCTTATGCTGTTTTAGCCCGACAATAATTGAGTGTTATGGTTGTGGTTGGCAAATCAGTCCGTTAGCAGCATTTTCGTGTCGTCTGACACACGTTGTGGCCTAGCAATGGCTTAAGCGTGCTTAAATTGGCTTATTTTGGTTTTTGTAGTATAATTGTTATTGCCGATGTGTTTCGCTTTCTCCATCCTACTAGATTTGAGTAAAGTCCTTTAACGATAGCCTTGGGCCAAGCCAACTGGCTGTTTTTATACTGCTCAGAAAGTAGGGAGATATAAAACGCGTCCCAAAACATATTGCGGATTTTCAATACACGAAAGCCAGCGCGGCACCCAAGCGCTGAAATAGAACTTTTATTGTAATGCCAAAGATGTCGCGGTACATCATAAGCGGCCCAGTGTAAGCCATAGTGTTTTGCGTCCCAAGAGCTGTGGTTAGGAATTGCTAACGCCAAAATTCCACCAGGGAGTAAAGCTTCGTAAAAACGTTTGAGTTGTTGCTGTGGATTAGGCAAGTGTTCGAAAACGTGCCATAGCGTAATCACATCATAGTTGTCGTTTTGACGGACTTCGTTAATTTGATTAATCCCCTTTTTTGTTAGCTGTCGTTTAGCGGTTTCAGAAAAATCAAAAGCGTATGTTTCCCAGCCTTTCGCTTGAGCCGCTTGTACAAACGCTCCGTTTCCTGCGCCATAGTCTAGCAATTTTTTTTTGTTGTGTAATACTGAAACCCAGCGAAGTTTTGTTTTGATGTTTTGCTTTTTCACCCACAAGTACAGCCTCTCTTTGGTGTTTTTTGCGTTGTCTGTGTGTGACAAATAATCTTGCTTTGGGTAATAATCTTGTAATTTTTCGGATGACAATTCAGGTGTTGTTTGCCATGCGTTTAGCCCCCTGTCATACCGTAACGAGAACAGCTCTTTGCTAACCAAAAAGTCTTTTACTTGGAATGGTTTCACGTGGAACAATTAACGCCCCATATACACAAGCAAAACAGACAAGTCGCTTGGCGAAACTCCGCTAATTCTTGACGCTTGCGCAATGGTAACTGGTTTAATTTTAGCTAATTTTTGACGCGCCTCTATGGATAGTGACTTTACTTTTTCATAATCAAACTCTTTTGGAATTTGAACATAATCTAGCTGTGTAAGTTTGTCCGCTTGGGCTTTTTCTTTCGCAATATAGCCAGCATACTTGATTTGTATTTCTGCTTGCTCTAATACAGTCGTGTCCATCTCGTGTTTAGTAACGAAGTCAACAACTGGTTTGTGAGACAGAAAGTCATTCATTGTCATATTTGGCCGTGACAGCACTTTGCCCATTTTTAAAGATTGTTTTACTGGGGCTGATGCGTTGTTTTCAAGCATTGGATTGACATCTTCTGGGCGAATACTTGTTTTGTTAAAAAAAGATATGAGCCTATGAGCTTTGTCAGACTGCTGTTCCATTTGTTTGAGTCTTTCGTCTGAGGCCAAACCAATTTTGTGTGACTTAGGAGTTAAACGAGTGTCCGCATTATCTTGACGCAACAGCGTTCGGTATTCTGCACGAGAAGTAAACATTCTATAAGGCTCCTCTGTGCCTTTTGTGATAAGATCGTCTATTAGCACGCCAATGTACGCCTCGTCTCTTGAGAGTGTAAAGGGCTCCTTTTCATGAATGCGTTGATGAGCGTTTATTCCTGCCATGATGCCTTGTGATGCCGCTTCTTCGTAGCCCGTTGTGCCGTTTATTTGTCCAGCAAAAAAAAGGCCTTTGATCGTTTTTGTTTCTAAGGTATGCTTAAGCTGTGTTGGAGGAAAATAATCATATTCAATCGCATAACCTGGACGAAAAAACTTGACGTTTTCGAAACCAACTACAGCACGTAGCGCTTTAAACTGAATCTCTTCCGGCAATGAGGTGGAAAAACCGTTGACATAAACCTCGACTGTGTCCCATCCCTCAGGCTCAACAAAGATTTGGTGTCGTTCTTTTTCTGCAAAACGATTGATTTTGTCTTCAACAGAAGGACAATAACGCGGACCAATGCTCTTAATGCGTCCATTGAACATGGGTGATCTATCAAAACCTTCTCGCAGCAAGTCATGAACCGTTGGGCTAGTGTAAGTCATATGACAAGAGCGCTGATGAGTTAGAGGTGTTGTCTGGCTTGCATAGGAAAATTTAGACGGCGCTACGTCTCCTGGCTGCTCAATCATTTTGGTGAAATCAAGTGAACGACCATCAACTCGTGGTGGGGTTCCTGTTTTCATGCGCCCAGACTCAAAGCCACGCTCAATCAATCGTTCCGTAATGCCAAAAGAAGCGCTTTCGCCAGCACGACCTCCTCCAAATTGTTTTTCGCCAATGTGAATTAAACCATTTAAAAAGGTACCGCTGGTGAGCACGACAGACCTCGTCTTAATTTCGATTCCTAGCGTTGTTCTAACCCCAACAATAGTGTGGCCATCAAAAAGCAAGTCCGTGACCATATCTTGGTAAAAATCAAGGTTAGGCGTTTGCTCTAACATATTACGCCAAGCCGCTGCAAAAAGCATGCGATCGGACTGAACTCTTGGGCTCCACATAGCAGGTCCTTTTGAGCGATTCAACATTTTAAACTGAATAGCCGTTTTGTCTGAAACTATACCGCTATATCCTCCCAACGCATCAATTTCTCGAACAATTTGTCCTTTGGCTATTCCGCCCATGGCTGGGTTACATGACATTTGGCCAATGTTTTGTAAGTTCATGGTGACGAGAAGCGTTTTACTGCCCAAGTTAGCAGCGGCGGCGGCGGCTTCGGCACCTGCGTGTCCGCCCCCAACAACAATCACATCATATACGTCATGAAACATGATTGTTGGTTTTGTGTTCCACGTGGAACAGTTTCATACATATGTTTTCTGCTGCTTCCATGTTGTGTTTGTCAATTTCATTTTTGTCATTGTACCCTAAGCAGTGAAGTAGCCCGTGAGCCATTACACGGCACAACTCTTCCTCATTTGTTTGTGAAAAGGTCTCTGCGTTTGCAAAGACGCGTTCGATAGATATGGCAATGTTTGCAACAACATCCTTGCCAATAGAATCATCAAATGTAATGATGTCTGTTAATGTATCATGGTCTAGGTGCTTAACATTTAATTTGTGTAGAGATTCGTCGTTCATAAACGCAATGGCTATGTCAACAGAAGTTGCCTTGAACTTTTTAGCGCATGCCGTGAGCCAACGTACGTACAGTGGTTCGTCGGACAGGGAAAAAGAAGTTTGATATACGAATTCAACAGCTCCTTGCATGCCGCAAATATATTCATTTAACCCTGTATTAAAAGTCCGTGCAGTTGTATATTTGGAAAAAAGTAAGCATGGCTGTCAGAGTTCGTTTTGCGCCCAGTCCCACAGGTCCGCTTCATATTGGTGGGGTACGCACGGCATTATACAATTATTTGTTTGCGAAAAAACTTGGCGGAACGTTTGTTTTACGAATAGAAGACACCGACCAAAATCGATATGTAGATGGTGCAGAAGCCTATATTCAAAACGCATTAGCTTGGCTGAACATTTCTCCTGACGAGAGTCCGAGGAATGAAGGAAATTACGGGCCCTATCGGCAGAGCGATCGTAAATCGTTGTATATCAGCAACATAAACAAGCTTGTTCAGTCAGGAAAAGCGTATTTAGCTTTTGATTCTCCAGATGAATTGGCTTCTCTCAGAAGTGCTGCCGAGGCAAATGGCGAAACCTTTATATATAATTGGCAGAACAGGGAAAGCCTTAAAAACAGTCTTTCTTTGTCCGAAGAGGAAACGTCTGCGTTGTTGAAAACAAGCACGCCATATGTTATCCGCTTTAAAGCATTTTCAAAAGGAAGCAAAGAACTATTAAAACTAAATGATGTCATCCGGGGAAATGTTGACATAGATACGTCGCTATTAGATGATAAAATATTAGTTAAACAAGACGGCATGCCCACTTATCATTTAGCAAATGTTATAGATGACCATTTGATGGGAATAAGCCACGTGATCCGTGGAGAAGAATGGTTGCCGTCTATGGCACTTCACGTGTTATTGTACAAAGCGTTTGGTTGGGATTCGCCTGTCTTTGCTCATGTTCCGCTTATCCTAAAACCTACTGGTGAGGGAAAATTATCGAAACGTGATGGTTCTAAATTTGGCTTCCCTGTATTTCCACTAACGTGGGACAGCAACACGCCTGGATTTAGAGAAAGTGGCTATTTACCTCAAGCGTTGACTAATTATATCGCGTTGTTAGGGTGGAGTCCGGGAGGAGAAAAGGAATTGTTTTCATTGAGTGAGCTTACAAACATGTTTTCGTTGGAAGCTATTACAAAGTCTGGTGGGCGATTTGACCCAGAGCGCTGTAAATGGTTCAATCAACAGTATTTACAACAGGTGGATTCATCACTCCTAGTAGCTGTATTAGAAAAAGAAGTAAAAACCAATGGGGTGGAAAAAAGTGATGTAGATCTAACACGCGTTGCCAAGCTCATTCAAAACAGACTAACCCTTTTGACGGATGTGTGGCAAGAAGCTAACTTCTTTTTTATTGCGCCAAAAGACTATGATGAAAAGGCGGTGCGCAAACAATGGAAAGACGATACAGCAAAAATTTTGTCTTCTGTTGCAGAACTAATAGATAGTGCAGATGAGACAACTGCTGACACATTAGGTGTCTTAATAAAAGGCTATGCGAATGATAACGGCATAGGCTTAGGAAAAATCATGGCGCCACTGCGTATTGCGCTGGTGGGGAGTTTACGCGGCCCCGATGTTTTCGAAATTTGTAGCACTATTGGAGTCCAGAATAGCATCTCAAGAATTAACACTGCGATAAAAAACCTTTCCGTCTAAATCACTATATTTAGGGTTCTTTCTAAATTAATTATTATGGATTTTGTTTTTAATATACTCGTTGGCTTTATTGCCGTTGTTTTTGTGTTTTCTGCTGTTTTTATTGTCAAACAACAAACGGCTGCCGTTGTAGAGCGTTTTGGTCGTTTTCAAAGTATTCGACAGTCTGGACTTCAACTCCGAATTCCTATTGTGGATCGGATTGCTGGCCGTTTAAGCCTTAAAATACAACAGCTTGATGTAATTGTAGAAACCAAAACAAAAGACGACGTTTTTGTTAAACTAAAAGTTTCGGTTCAATATATGGTTATAAAAAACAAGGTGTATGAGGCGTTCTACAAGCTTGATTACCCACACGATCAAATCACCTCCTATGTATTTGATGTAGTACGCGCCGAAGTTCCTAAAATGCGTCTTGATGATGTTTTTGAACGGAAAGATGATATCGCTATTGCTGTTAAATCAGAACTTAATGACGCCATGATAAATTATGGTTATGATATCATTAAAACACTTGTGACCGATATCGATCCAGACGAACAAGTGAAGCAAGCCATGAACCGAATCAATGCATCTGAAAGAGAAAAAATTGCTGCTCAATATGAAGGAGATGCTGCGCGTATTTTGATTGTTGAAAAAGCAAAAGCAGAGGCAGAGTCTAAACGTCTGCAAGGGCAAGGTATTGCCGATCAACGACGTGAAATAGCACGTGGACTAGAAGAGTCTGTTGAAGTGTTAAATAAAGTCGGTATCAACTCGCAAGAGGCATCCGCGCTAATTGTAGTAACCCAACATTACGACACCCTGCAGTCAATAGGAGAGGAAACAAATTCTAACCTTATCCTTTTGCCTAACACACCACAAGCGGGATCAGATATGCTTAACAATATGGTCGCGTCGTTTACTGCGAGTAATCAAATCGGTGAGGCAATGAAAAGAGGAAAAGAAAATAAAGATAAGGGCGAAGCGTAATTAAGCGTTTCTGTTGTAAAGAGGCTGTCTAAAAAAGCTACATTTAGTCAATCAGAACTCGTTTCTGACCTTATCAATGTGTTGATAATCAATCTTTAAAGATTCTGAAGTAAATTCAGAATGACATATTTTCATACTTTTTATACCGCCTTTCTTTATATGCTAATCGTATGTGAGAGTGAAAGCAAAAGCACCCATCTTTTTACGTTTGGAAACTGCCAGTGCATCATGCCAGAATTAAGCTGTAGCACTTCTGAGAGTTTATGAGACACTTGGACCGTTATGCGGTTCTGGTTAAAATTGGGTGTTGAGTTTTGTAAAAACACCTCTTCCGTTAAACTAAGAGATGTTTTGGCATTAACTGGAATCTTTGCTGTTAATCCAAAACGGTAACGCAATTGGAAATTGTCACCTATCCAACGCTCTTCTAAAAAAAACGAGTTCACAAGTTTTACTTTATTACGTTGGGTAGAAAAGGCAATCTTTTGATACATTCCGTTTTCAGAAAGCGCGCCTATTTTTCGATATCCTGCAGAAACCGTTAGGTTTTCCAATAGCGCGTGACTCATACCTGCTGTGATAAGCGCTTGATCTTCCTCAAAATCTAGCGTGAAGCTTCTATGCTGGTATTGTGTGTCTATGCTCGTTTTACTGTTCAGCTTTAATTTGTTTTTATAAATCAGCCACGAACCAATATCATTTTGTGCTACTGTGAGGGTGGAAAAAATTAAAAATAAAAAAAGAACGTTATGCTTTAATGTCATGTGAAAGTTTAACTAATAATTCGTTTTTGTCTTGCTGTGCTTTTGCTATAAATGCTGTTGCTTCTGGCGTAGCTGAGCTGGTTTTAAGTTGTTCTTTTAACACAAGAAGAACCACCGCGCGTGTCCCCACTTTTTTGGCGGCCGTGTTAAAAAGGGGTTCTAATTCCGCATAAGAAATTTGAGTCGCTAGGGCCTCTACTTGGGCGCTAGCCGCTAATTGCTTTTCAGCAGATAGATTCGAAAATTTCTTGCCTAGGCGTCTAAGCTCGTCAATTGGCTTAAGTTGCTGTTGTTGGGGTTTTGCTTGTTGGGGTTGCTGTTGTTGTTTTTCCCAAGTATCGCGTAATCCAACTGTTTTGTTGAAGACTTTTTTTGTTGGGGTACTGTCTTTGTCACACACAAAATAGCCCAGCCGCTGAAACTGAAAACGATCTTCGGCATTTGCTTCTGCCAACATAGGTTCTGCAAAGGCGGTTTGTAAAGAAAGTGAGTCTGGATTTATGTGCGTCATAAAATCCACATCTTTGTCGCTGTCGGGAGAAGCAGTTTTGAATAAACGATCGTATTGGCGCACTTCAATTTCTGTAGCATGTGCAGCAGAAACCCAATGAATAGTCGCCTTTACTTTACGTTGGCTTTCAGGCGTACCACTTCCACTAAGGCTTTTAGGGTCGTAAGTACAAAAAACAGTGATAACATTTCCTGATGCATCTTTTTCGACCGATTCTGCCTTAATAATATAGGCGCTCTTTAGACGTACTTCGCCACCCATTTTTAGGCGGAAAAACTTGCGATTAGCCTCTTCTTTGAAATCTTCTTGCTCGATATAAAGAACCTTTCCAAACAGTAACTCTCGTGTGCCGGCTGCTGGATCTTCAGGGTTGTTATCCGTTGAAAGCGATTCTGTTTTGTCGTCGGGGTAATTGGTGATAACCAACTTAATGGGGTTTAAGACCGCCATGGCGCGCGTGACTGTTTTGTTTAAATCTTCCCGAATACAAAACTCTAGTAGCGAAGCGTCGATGACGTTTTCTCGTTTAGCAACACCAACGGTTTCAGCAAACTTACGAAGCGATGCGGGTGTATATCCGCGTCGACGCAACCCACTAATGGTTGGCATGCGTGGGTCGTCCCAGCCCGAAACGACGTTTTCCTCTACCAAACGCTGTAACTTTCGTTTACTGGTAATGGTATAGTTTAAGTTTAGCCGTGCAAATTCTCGCTGTTTGGGTCGTATTCCTTCGGCTACTAATTCATCTAGAAACGCATCATACAGGTCACGGTGTGGTTTAAACTCTAATGTACACAACGAATGTGAAATGTGTTCAATATAATCCGACTGCCCATGTGCCCAGTCGTACATGGGATAAACACACCATTTGTCAGCTGTTCGGTGATGATTTTTATTGATAATGCGGTATATAACAGGGTCACGGAGCAACATGTTGGGCGATACCATGTCGCCCTTAAAACGCAGCGTGAAAGAGCCTTCGGGGTGTGTGCCATTTTTCATTTCCTCAAACAAGCGCAAGGCCTCATCGGGGGCTTGATCACGAAAAGGGCTTGCAGTTCCTGGTGCGGTTGGCGTGCCTTTTTGAATTGCCATTTGTTCGGCAGACTGTCCGTCTACATAGGCTTTTCCTTGTTGTATAAGTTGAACCGCCCAAGCATACAGTTGATCAAAATAATCAGATGCGTAACACTCCTTGTCCCACGAATAACCCAACCATGACACATCCTTTTTGATGGCATCTACAAAGTGTTGTTCTTCTTTGGCGGGGTTGGTGTCATCAAAGCGAAGGTTTACTGGTGCATTGTAGGAGTTACCCAATTCAAAGTTGACACAAATTGCCTTTACGTGGCCAATATGCAAATACCCATTTGGCTCAGGGGGAAAACGAAAACGTAAGGCTGTTGGTTCGAACCCTGCGGTTAGGTCTTCGTCAATGATGTGTTCAATAAAGTGCTTTGATGGCTGTTCGCTCATCTTGAAAATGTTTCGTGCAAAGGTAATTATTTAGGCATACTTACTGGTTTTAGTTTCTATATTTGGCAGACTATGGGAAAAGTATATGTAGAAAACATTCAGGTCTATGCCTACCACGGTTGTTTGCCTGAAGAAACGTTGATTGGCAGCGACTACCGTGTGGATGTGTGGGTAGAAGGCGATTTGTCCGTTTCTGCCGTTTCGGACCAACTCGCAGACACTATTGATTATGTAACGCTTTGCGCTTGTGTCCGTGAAGAAATGGCAACGCCCTCAAAGCTATTGGAGCATGTAGCGCAACGTATTTTAAATCGCATATTTGAAGCCAACGCACAAGTGAACTTAGCCAATATTAAAGTGGCAAAGATAAACCCGCCTATTGGTGGGCATGTCGCAAGCGTGGCGGTTGAATTGGAGCAGGGAAGGTAGGGAGTCTTAAAACGTGGCTCGCTGCAAAGACGCGCGCCAGCGGTAAGGGGGAACAACCTAAATAAGCTGTTTCTTAGATTATTTTAAACTGAAATTGCATACATAGAATCGCAAGGCCTTCCAGATGAAGTTTCGGCTAAGGGCGAGGTCTTCTTGCTGTTTACTGTCTCACGATTGTAAAGGGATGGGGTTGGTTTTAAACCTTCAACAGGCGCAACACCAAGCTCTTGTACCATCTTTTGAGCTGCTTCAGAAAATGCTTTTGGGTTTTCCCAGACAGCAACGTTTATTAACTCAAACTTTGCTCCATCTTTGATTGATTTGTGCAGTTTAGTAGAAACGTATCCTGGTTGTTCTTTAAGAAAGTCTCTACAGGCCTCCCAGTAGCTAATAGCCTCTTCCAGTTTGCCTTCTGGCACTTCGAATGGATTTATTAAAACAACGTGGTTAGATTTATCTGTTTTGGTTTTTTTAGTTTTGCGCTGGTGGTCAGGTTTGTTTGTGTTAGTGCAAGACGCCACAGAAACAAGTAGGTATGAAATCATAATGATTCTAGAGATAGTAAGGGAAGTTTTCATGTGTAATTATTTATTTATTAATTCAATTAAAACTATTTTATACATTGGTATTGTCGCTATAGTTAGGTTAAATAATATTGACATCATTTTTATGAATCCGTGTATAAACACGTTTATTTAACGATTATTAAGTCCCAAAAATGATAAAACGTGTTCTTGTTGCCCTTTGTGTGGCTGCTAAGTGTTCGATTATAAAATAAGTTTGGGTCTATTGCTTAATCAAAAGTAGTGGTCATTTCTTTAATCGATATGTTTGGGTGCCGTAAAAAAATCCTACTTTTGCCTCGCTAAAGGCACCGTGGCCGAGTGGCTAGGCAGAGCTCTGCAAAAGCTTGTACAGCGGTTCGAATCCGCTCGGTGCCTCTATTTTAAACGCTCTTGTAGTGTTGCTTCCAGTTTTTGCTTTTCATCTGGGAAGGTTCCCTGAAAAACAAAAAACAACCCAAAAATCATTAGAATCAGGTGTACAAACTGCTTAAGCTTATAAATTACTTGTGGAGTAAGTTTGGCTTTAAGTTGCTTAGCTAAGAAAATTTTTATTAAGTCGAAGGACAAATACACTACTAAAATATACGATAAGAATGGTATAATCTTGGAATAGTTCATTTGGTATTTCTTGCTAAGAAACACCACCAAACCCAACCAAAAGAGCAAGGTCCCCATATTAATAATATTAAGCAAAAACCCTTTGCCTATATAAAAAAGAAGATTGCCTTTGTTCGTTTGTTTCGCAGAATAAACAACTTGCTTTTTATTTTTGTGCGCCCGTATAAAAGAAATCAACCCAAACCCGATAAGCATGACGCCGCCCAATAAAAACCAACGTGGATTACTTTCTAGGTTTTGATGAATGGTGTTTGCTCCAAATAGCGCTATTAGAATAAAAACAATATCGGCGATAACTGCACCAATATCAACACAAAACGCTCGTCGCACACCTTTGGAAATGCTTGTCTCAATGATAACAAAAAAAACGGGGCCTGTAGAAACAACCAGCAATAACGAAAAAGGTATTGCGGCTAAAAATTCATTCATTAGTAGGTGTTTGCTCTGTTGGGTCAACAAGGGCAATGTTTCCACCAACTGCTGTTTTTTGTATGAGTTTTTTTGGTTCGCCATACACCTTGACGGACCCGCCAAAGGATACCCTTGCGTCGGCGAGTTCGGTGGCGCTAACAGCTGCGCTTCCGCCTGCTTTAACGCTAACCTGCACTTGTTGTGAGTCCAGAGTTGCCGCATCAACAACGCCGCCTGCGCTTACGCGGTGCTCTTGAGTAACTGCCGCGCCCTTTAAATTTACTATTCCACCCGAAACGGTTTTTGTTGTGACTTTCTGAACATCCAAAATAGCATCAATTTCTGCTCCCTCTTGTGCCTTAAAAACAATGCTTTGTTGAAATAGCACATCTTGAAAAGAAACAAAGGCTCCTTCATTAACGTCTATCACTTCTAATGGGGTTGAACTAAAAAGAGCAACGGTAGTGTTAAAGCCACTTAGTCGTTTTTTTACATTCATGCGAATGTAAAGCCTTCCGTTTTTATTTTTATATGAGACAAAATCTTTATTTTTTCCTTCTATAACTAATGAGTCTGCTTGAGAGGGTATGACGGTAACGCGTATCCCGTCGAATACTTTAATTTCGTCAAATTGACCCAAGCGAATCGCTTGTGCGAAAGTTAGAGTAGATGTTACTAATAGTAAAAAAACAAGTCGCATAAAATGGTTTTATCAAATATACAATTTATTCTGTGTGCCCTAAAAGCACAAAATCTAAGTGTCTCTTAATCGGATCTGCTGCTGTTACGCGAACCAAAACCTTGTCCCCGAGTTGATATGATTTTTTTGTTTTTTCACCAACAAAGGCATAGTTCATTTCATCATATACATAATAATCGCCTGGAAAATCTTGAGGTCGTGCCATACCCTCGCATTTATTTCCCTCAAGCTCTACATAAATTCCACGTTCTACCACACCTGAGATCACGCCTGTGAATTCTTCCTCGATGTGTTTTTCCATGTACTTTACTTGCATAAACTTAATAGAGTCTCGCTCCGCTTTTGTAGAAAGAATTTCTCTAGACGAGCAATGCTTCATTAAGGATTCATACGTTTCTTGTTTGGGTGGTTTGTTATTACTTAAATAATGCTGTAACAACCTGTGAGCTACAACGTCCGGATAGCGGCGAATAGGGGAAGTAAAATGAGTATAGTAATCAAAAGCCAAGCCGTAATGACCAATATTTTGGGTGGTATATATTGCTTTGCTCATGCTTCTAATTGTGAGTGTGTCAATAAGGTTTTGTTCTCTTTTGTTGCGGATATCTTTTAGCAATTTATTTATGGAGTGTGCTGTTGACTCTGCAGAAGCTAAATTCAAAGAATATCCAAAACTTCCAATCACCCGCTTAAGTTGATCTAGTTTTGCCTCATCGGGTTCATCGTGAACCCGAAAAACAAAGGTCTTTTTGGGGTCTTGTTTCGCAACAAACTCGGACACTTTTTTGTTTGCAAGCAACATATATTCTTCAATCAGTTTATTCGCATCTTTGCTTGTTTTTACAAAAACATCTGTAGGTTGCTGGTTTTCGTCTAACTTGAATTTAACTTCTTCTTTATCAAAAGATATAGCACCGCTTTGCATTCGTTTTTTACGTAAAACTTTTGCTGTTTTGTCGAGCTGTAAAATGGCTTCTACAACCTGCTGGTTTGTTGTATATCCTTTGGATGTCAGAGAAATATTTGCTGGAATTTCTCCCTTTTCTGTTTCAATAATATGCTGTGCCTCGTGATAGGCAAAACGATAATTGGAATTAATTACAGTTCGTCCAAACTTTTGTTCTTTAATATTTCCAAAAGCATCTAAGGTGAAAATAGCAGAAAATGTGAATTTTTCTTCGTTTGGGCGTAGTGAACACACTTTATTGGATAGTTGTTCTGGTAACATAGGAACAACTCTATCTACCAAATAAACAGATGTTCCCCGCTGATATGCTTCGTCGTCTAGAAGTGTTCCTGGTTTAACATAATGAGATACATCCGCAATATGAATTCCCACCTCAAATAATCCTTCTGGTAAGGTTTTGAAAGACAAAGCATCATCAAAATCTTTTGCATCTGTCGGATCTATCGTGAATGTAAGTACATCTCTGTAATCCATTCTCCGTTTTATTTCTTCCTTGTCTAAATGAATATCAATTTGATTGGCTTCTTCTTCAATATGAGAATCAAACTTATAAGGAAGACCATATTCTGCTAGGATGGTGTGCATTTCTGTGTCTGCTTCTCCTGGTGCGCCTAGTACTTCTTCAATTGTTGCTTGAGGAGATTTAGTTTCCTTCCATTGCGTAAAGGAAATAAGAACGCGGTCGCCATCTTCTGTTTTCATTTTTGGAGTGGCGTCTATAAAAAAATCAACCGGTGATATTTTTGAACTGACTCGTACAAATAGCGTCCCATTCTTTTTCTGAAGTGTGCCAACAAACTGATTGCGTTTCCTAGAAACAACTTCTATAATATTTGCTTCTCTTCTTTTTTTTCCTCGTCCTGGGTATGCATAAAAAAGAACAGTATCGCCACTAAAAGCTTTATTAAATTGATTTGAAGTAACAATAAGATCATCTTCAAATTCTTCTGAAATGATGTAACCAACACCTTTCCCTGATAAATCTAAAATACCCTCGTGGTAATTTTTTCGTTGTTTAGATTTATAGCTACCGCGAGATTCTTGCACTATTATTTTTCTCTCAGCTAGCTTCTTTAAGCTTTTTATTATATGGTTTCTTCCGCTTGGATCAGTTACTCCTAAACGCGCAGCTATTTGCTTGTATGTAAACGTCTTTGTGGGGTATTGGTCAAAAAGATTTAAAATACTTTTTTGTACCGTTTGCACTTTCTTTTTTTTACCCATGTAAACAAAGGTACTGTTTCTATTCTCACCCAAACAGTTGTTCACATGTTAATTAATCATCTATAATTTTTTTAATTTTAATTTACAAATGATGATTATGATAGGGTGTTTATAAACACAATAACTTTTAATTTTAATATATAAACATGTATAAAAGAAGCATTTAACCACGTGTAAAAGCAAAAATATTTGTTAATAATACACAAAAAACCGTGAATTACATTTCGATAATAAGCGATAAAAATTATTGTTTAACTGCTTTAATTTTATAACGTCTTTTTTCATCAAAACTTTCTCGTTAATTATTAAAAGAAGCTAACATAATTGTTTACCTCATTTAATTTATATCAACCTATACACATCTTGTTTATGAACAATAATAATATTGTAATTTAGACCTAAATTTAATCACATGCACATTGCAATTGGCAACGATCACGCTGGCCCAGAGTTAAAAAAAGAACTTTATGTATTACTCACAAAATTGGGACATACTTATCATAACCATGGCACAGACACAACCGAAAGTGTAGATTACCCTGATTTTATTCACCCAGTAGCGACAGATGTACGGGATGGCAAAGCAGACCGAGGAATTATTATTTGCGGAAGTGGAAATGGAGCAAACATGACAGCAAATAAATATCCAGATATACGCTCAGCTCTATGTTGGACTGCAGAGTTAAGCACATTGTCTCGCCAACACAATAATGCAAATATTTTAAGTATCCCAGCACGTTTTGTTTCTGTACAAGTAGCAAAAAATATGGTCAAAGCCTTCTTAACCACCGACTTTGAAGGCGGAAGACATGAGCAGCGAGTAAAAAAAATATCGCAATGCTGTTAAGCTGGCGAGCTTTACACTGGAAAGACCTCACACCAGAAATTCTTTATCGTATTATCGCGCTTCGCGCCGAAGTTTTTGTCGTGGAGCAAAACTGCGCGTATTTAGATCCAGACGGTAAAGATGAATCTGCTTTACATCTCTGTTTGTTCGAAGAAAACAAATTAATTGGATATGCACGTGTTTTTTTAAATGAAAGCCCTTGCATTGTCGGTAGGTTAGTCGTTCATCCAAAATATCGAGGAAAAGCACTGGGAAAAAAATTAATGCAAAAAAGTATAACCGCTGTGCCAGAAACAAAAGAAATCTTCATTTCTGCTCAAGAACATTTGAAAGGTTTTTATGAATCGTTAGGTTTTTCCCAGTCTGGAAAAGGGTATCTGGAAGACGGCATTCCACACATACCTATGGTGCTTCCTCCGCGGTAGACCATTTAGACACAAGGAACGTCATGGGTTCTTTTAGCTCTAGCAATGAAGGCAACTCCTTTCCCTCAAACACAAAATAACCAACACCAAAAAACACGCTGTAATCCTCTTGGCAGCGCAGCTGTTTAAATTGTTCTCGCATTAGCCGTTTAATCCTGTTTCGATCAACCGCTTTGGGAAATAACCGCTTAGAAACACCAAAGCCTAGCGCCAGGGTTTCATATTCATCCGCTCTGTAAACAAGCTTTAATGGTTTTTTTCTAATGTGTACGCCTTCAGCAAAAAGCAGTTCAATGGCTTTTTTACTTTTAAGGCGAGTTATTTCATTTGGTGTTCTCGAAAACATTATTACTTAAGTCAATATCTGCCATTAGTCCCGTTGGGTCAATACGCAGCTGTGAAATTTCTTCCAAAGGCGCGTCTATTAAGAGGGTATAAATAGGGCGCGCCCAAGCCCAATCTTCCTCGACCGCCCAGTTCGAAATACCAGCCAGCGGGGGTTTTTCTCCAAACATCATTTGCAGTGGGATGTAATGTACGGCCTGCTCTCCGTTTTTATATAACACGCCTAAATCGATAGGCATTCCCATACCGCCGACACGCTCTAACACAACCTCAGTTTGCGCTCCCTTATTAGTGACACTTTTTATGTTGTAGTCTATAACATTTGTCGTGCGCGTCCAGTCGTTGAGGTACCACTCCAGCTGAATACCAGAAGTTTTCTCAGCAATACGTTTAAAGTCGTTTGGCGTTGGGTGCGTAAACGCAAATTCTTTGTAGAACAACCGTAAAGATTTTATCACAGCCTCGGGCCCTATGACATAAGCCAATTGACTTAGGAAAATAGCCCCTTTATCATAGCTTCCTGTGCGATATGCAGTATTGGTGTCAAATCGGTCAGCATGTGTAGTAAGCGGTTCTTCCAAGCCATCAGCCACGACTTGCCGATAATCTTCGTAAGCTGGCGCAAAAGCGGCCATGTTTCCATTCAGGCTTTGTTCTCCCAAAGCGTCTAGAAAAACGGCAAACCCTTCGTCCATCCACGCATATTTGGATTCATTAAAAGCTAAAACGTGTTGAAACCAAGAGTGTGCCAATTCGTGCGAAGTAACGCCATACAAACTCGGGTAAGTTCGCTCACCTGTTATCAAAGTGCACATCGCATATTCCATGCCTCCGTCACCACCTTGCAAAACCGTATATTGCTTGTAAGGGTATGGCCCAATGGCATTGTTAAAAAAGGATAAAAGTTTCGCAGTATCAGGCTGTAAGCGCTTCCAGTTTTCAATAATTTTTGGATTGTTTTTATAAAAAAAGTGAAGCGTGACCCCGCTGTCTGCTTCCAGCGTGTCGTGAATATAATCCAGGTCAGCAGCCCAAGCAAAATCGTGAACATTTGGTGCAACAAAATGCCACGTTAAGGTTTTGCCTTTGGTTTTTTTCATTTTCTCAGCATAGCCGTGCCCTACTTCTGCAGGATTTTGCAAATATCCAGTTCCGCCAACCACGTATCGCTTGTCAAGGGTAAGCTTCACATCAAAGTCTCCCCACACGCCGTGAAATTCTCGCCCAATGTAAGGGTTCGTGTGCCACCCCTCATGATCGTATTCTGCCAATTTGGGGTACCATTGTGTCATGGATAGCGCAACTCCCTCTTCGCTGTTACGCCCACTTCTACGAATCTGCTTAGGCACTTGCCCTTCAAAACGCATAGTAAGCGTAGTGCTGGCGCCAGGAACCAAAGGCGTTGCCAAGGGCACAACCAGAAGGGTTTCCTCTTCTTGAAAAGACAAGGAAACGCCGTCTTGATGAAGCGTGGTTGCGTTTAAATACCCGATTTCATCGGTACTTAATTTTTCGATACGCGCACCAACACGAACGTCTGGATCAACAATCGAGCGTGACCGCACATCCATTTCGCTATTGGGCTGAAAAGCATTGAAATACAAATGGTAAAAAACACGCTTTAGCGTATCGGGAGATTTGTTTGTATAGATCAAATCTTGCGTTCCTGTGTAACGAAACGCTTTAACGTCAATAGCCACATCCATAGTATAGCTAACGTGTTGTTGCCAATATCCCGGTTTTGGCTGGGCCAAAACAACGGTACAAAACAACAAAAAGAATAGGGCTTTCATAGTTTATAAAGAATTTAAAGATTCAACAGGTAAAGAGTCCAACAAACGGACTCCTCTGTCAGTGTGTTGCAAGGTAATTAAAGGATTGTTTGTGTCGTGCTGCAAAAAAAGAACAAAATTATTGTTTACGGCATTTGTTAGAAACATATCTTTTTCTTTGAGCGTTTCAAGCGGACGGACATCATATCCCATAATATACGGCAACGGCAAATGCCCAATCGTTGGCAAAAGGTCAGCAGCAAAAACAAGAGTTTTTCCGTTATATGAGATATGTGGTATCATTTGTTTTTCTGTGTGGCCGTTCACAAACAAAACACCAAAACCAAGCTCGCTCTCAGCAGCAAAGGTAGTTTCTGGCACACGGACAAATTTTAATTGTCCACTTTCTTGAATCGGCAATAAGTTTTCAGACAAAAACGACGCTTTTTCTCTTGCGTTTGGTTGTGTGGCCCACTCCCAATGCGCTTCATTACTCCAGTACGTAGCATTGGGAAAAGTCAACTCATAACCGGTTTGGTTTTTGTTCCAGCGCACCGCACCACCACAATGGTCAAAGTGTAAATGAGTTAAAAACACGTCGGTAATATCTGCTCTTGAAAACCCCGCCTCTTGCAGCGATTTATCTAGCGAATGATTTCCCCAAAGGTCAAAGTGACTAAAAAACTTCTGGCCCTGTTTGTTTCCCATGCCCGTATCGATTAAAATAAGACGATTTCCATCTTCAATTAACAAAGAGCGCGCGGCAAGCTCAATGCGGTTTTTATTATCAGCAGGGTTGGTTCTGCTCCACAAAGCTTTTGGCACAACACCAAACATAGCGCCGCCATCTAACTTAAAATTTCCTGTTTCTATAGCATGAAGCGTCATACACAACGAATGTACAAAAGATTTACTCGTCTATTTTTTTCTTAAGCGATAGGCCAAACTCAATCATAGCCGTTGCTTCAGCGGGTGTAGCAGGCCTTAAAAATTGACGAACAACCAACTCTTTACCATTACACATAATATGGTAAAACCCGTATGCAGAAAAGAAAGAAATCAGCTCGGGTGTAAAAAACAAATGCACTTTTTCGGGGTTGTTGCCGCGTACATAAAAGTCGTCAGAAAACGCAGGGTACTCCGGAAAGTCTATGTCGTGAAAACCCGCCAAATGCGATAGTTTTTCGAGCAGCATTTCTCTATCAAACGAAAACACAGGCGCAGGATTTTTAAGGCGTACACATAAAAGGGTGGTTTGTATACTTTCCTTGGCAATAAACACCCCTTCGGAGTACTTTACATCAAATAAAGAAATCCCCTTGCTTGTGTTTGACAGTCTGTTGTACACACGCTCAATGGCAGTGGTTTCGTAGCCCAAATGATCACGAAGAAGGTGTTTTTGAAATTTTGGCGAAGCCTTGTAAGACCACCCTTTTTGCTCCGCTAGCGCTTCCAGTTGCTGTTGGCGCCTTGTTTTTCCGCCACCAAAAACCCGTAAATTTTGCATTGGGCGCAACGTTCGCACGGCAAAAGGATGACTTGAATCGGTTTGATGAACATCCAATCCGATTATTTCAACCACACCGCCTTTGCGCAAAAAAAGCTCTTCATAACTATGCAAACTTTCTTGTACCGTGTGGTCTACAAAGGAGCAAAGCGAAAAGTCGATCACCACTTTTTCCGACTGAGGAACTTTATCCAATTTCGATTTGAGCTTATAAAAGTTCAAAAACGTACAAAAGTGAATCACCCCCACATAATAGCTTTGCGTTTCAGACTCTTTATACATCAGGACATTTGGCTTTAGCAAGTTTCGCGAAAACAACCAAAATGCTTTGTTAAGCACCACATGAACCACAAATGTGGCAAGCAAACCAATTAAAATCCCCGAAATTAAATCAGTAATCAGCGTAGCAACAAGCGTTGTAAGAAAAATAAATAATTGCTCTTTACCAATCTGATACATGCGGACAAAAATGGCAGGAGCGGTAAGCTTATAGCCCGTGTAAACCAAAATGGCCGCTAAAGCGGTAAAAGGTATTTTACCGAGCTGGTCTTGAAAAACGATAACGAATGATAAAAGAAAAAGAGCATGGAAAAAGTTCGAAGAACGGTTTGTTGCTTGGTTGTTTACGTTAACAGAGCTCCTAGAAATAACGGTTCCAACATTCATTCCTCCCAAAAACCCACTAACAATAGTTGCAATGCCCAACGCCCTCATGTCTTTATTGATGTTAGACCGTCGTTTTTCAGGATCAAGCTTATCAACAGCCTTTATACTCAATAACGACTCGATGCTCGAAACCAAGGTTACGGACAAAACAATCCCCCAAAAAACAGGCTCTTTCCACTTGGAAAAATCAGGTGATGGGACTGAGGTTAACATATCGTTTGGCAAGGATATAAGAAGCTTGTTGTTTATTGGGTTTTCTCCACCCAAAACAGCGAAATAGACATCAAATCCTAGCGCTAACAATATAACCCACATCGGCGCCGGAATAAGCCTAAACACACGATTGGTTATTTTGCTATAGAAAAACATAATCAACAAGCTGATTACACCAATGCTTACAGCATAAAGCTGACCCGGAGAAGCAAACGAAAGGGATTTTATCAAATCAGGGATCCCCGCTAGAAGCTCAAGAACTGTGCCCTTGGTTTTCATATCACCAAGCATCACGTAAAACTGCTTTACCAAAAGCGTTACGCCGATCGCCGACAGCATGCCTTGAATAGCGCTAGCAGGAAAAAAATCACTTAGCGCACCAAAACGCAAAAACCCAAAAATCAACAGCAACCCTCCAGAAAAAACAACAGCGGACAACGCATACAAGTACCCGGCCTGCATATCGCCCTCACCCAACACCGCAACTGCACTAAGCAGCACGACCACCAATCCGTAGCCAGGGCCAGTAATGGTAACATGAGACCCCCCAAAAACAGAAACAAGCACGCCGCCCACAACAGCAGTAACGATACCCGCCACCATAGGAAAACCAGATGCCACCGCCAACCCAAGCGCCAACGGCAACGCAATAAGCGACACCACGAAACCAGCAAAGATGTTTCTGTGAAGACCAGCAAAGACACTTGATTTTACCATTAGCGAACAATTAAAACATCAGTGGGCAAATCAGACAAAATATACTCTAAATCGTGTGGAAATAAACGGTCCCATACCGAGTGTTTTTGAGGTGCATTTAGCACTAATAAATCGGCACGTTTTACCCGGGCAAAATGGCCAATAGAATAACCGCGCCGCCCAAAAATAGGCTGCACATCATGTGCAACTGCACGTTTTAATTTCTCGGGCACTTGGCTTAAGATCTTTTTAACTCTAGAGCCCTCACGAAGCGTTATGCGCTCCTTGACAATAGTAGATTTTCTCAGCCCTCGATCGTCATCAACCTTAACCGCAACAGCATCCTCGGAAATTTCTTCTACAATAGTAAGACGAGTTGCCCCAAGCGCGTGCAATACATAAAAAGCGCGTGCTATAGCCGCTTCTGTTTTTTCATGTGCCAACCCATTGACAACAGCAAAAGAACAAGGAAGGCGCTCGACAGCAGGTTTTATTAATAACAAAACATCACAAGTACATTTTCGGGTAAGCTTCCTTGCTACAGAACCAATGTAGTATTTTAACAGGCCTTCACGCTGAAGTGCACCCAAAATAAGCAAATCAGCATGTTCATCTGCACAGGCGTTTAGCAACACTTCAGCAGGCTGTCCAGCTTTCCACAACACAGTATATTTCGGAAGCGATTGCGGAAAATCAGCGATAATTTTTTGAAGTGCAGTTTCTTTCGTAGTGCTTTTTTCACCTACATGCACCATCACCAGAGAAGCATCAAACAAGATGCTCATACGAAGTGCCTCAAAAACATTGGCCTTTAAGTTTGGCGAAAACGCCACACCAACAACAATCGTGTTATATTCGTTTTTGTGCATACGCTAAAATATAGGAAAAACTTGGTTTTATACAAACACCAGGCCTACTCATTTAGCTTTAGTACCGCCATAAACGCCTGCTGTGGAATCTCTACATTTCCAATTTGACGCATTTTCTTCTTCCCTTTTTTCTGGCGCTCTAAAAGTTTTCGCTTTCGACTGATGTCGCCGCCATAACATTTTGCAGTTACATCTTTCCGAACGGCTTTTACTGTTTCTCTGGCAATAATTTTCGCACCAATAGCCGCTTGAATAGGAATATCAAACTGCTGGCGCGGAATCATTTTTTGAAGTTTTTCGCAGATTTTTTTACCTAATCCGTAAGCATTGTCTGTGTGCACAAGCGCCGAAAGCGCATCTACAGAACTGCCGTTAAGCAATACATCTACACGAACTAATTTCGATCGGCGCAAGCCTATTGGGCTATAATCAAAAGATGCATATCCTTTAGAAACAGATTTTAATCGATCATAAAAATCGAAGACAATTTCGGCCAACGGTAAATCAAACAGCAACTCTACACGCTCTGTTGTTAGATAGGTCTGATTGGTAATGATGCCGCGCTTTTCGATACACAGGCTCATCACATTCCCTACAAAATCCGACTTCGTAATAATGGTTGCCTTGATAAAAGGTTCTTCTACCCGGTCTAACACAGAGGGGTCAGGCAAATCCGAAGGATTATTAACAGTTAAAATCTCGTTTGGATTTTTCCTGGTGTAGGCGTGATACGACACGTTGGGTACCGTAGTAATCACGGTCATATTAAACTCTCGCTCCAAACGTTCTTGGATAATCTCTAAGTGAAGCATACCCAAAAACCCACAACGAAAACCAAAACCAAGCGCCGCCGAACTTTCAGGGGCAAACACCAAGGAGGCGTCGTTAAGCTGCAATTTTTCCATAGAGGCGCGCAACTCTTCGTACTCTTCTGTATCAACGGGGTAAATTCCTGCAAAAACCATTGGTTTTACTTCTTCAAAACCTTCTATTGCTTCTTCAGTGGGTTTTGCTACTGAGGTAATTGTATCGCCCACCTTTACCTCTTTGGCTTCTTTTACACCCGTAATCAGGTAGCCAACATCGCCGGCAAGCATTTGTTTACGGGGCTCTTGCTTGAGCTTTAACGCGCCAATCTCATCAGCGAAATAATTTTTTTGAGTTGCCATAAACTGCACCTGTTCGCCTTTGCTGATTTTTCCATTAAGGATACGGAAATAGGTTTCTACTCCTCGAAACGGATTGTAAACAGAATCAAAAATAAGCGCTTGAAGCGGTGCATTCACATCGCCTTTGGGCGCAGGCACGCGCGCTACAATGGCACGCAATATTGCATCAATTCCCAACCCTGTTTTGGCAGAAGCATGAATAACTTCATCGGCATCACAGCCCAACAAGTCAACAATATCGTCTGTAACTTCTTCAGGATTCGCAGAAGGCAAATCTACTTTGTTGAGCACGGGAATAATTTCCAAGTCGTTTTCAAGCGCCAAATAGAGATTAGAGATGGTTTGCGCCTGAATACTTTGAGCAGCGTCAACAACCAAAAGCGCGCCCTCACAAGCGGCAATAGAACGGGATACTTCGTACGAAAAATCAACGTGGCCAGGGGTGTCAATTAAATTAAACACATAAGATTCTCCGTCAAGTTCAAAATCCATTTGAATGGCGTGCGACTTAATGGTAATGCCGCGTTCGCGCTCCAAATCCATGTTGTCCAACAACTGATCTTGTTTTTCTCTGTCGGTTACGGCACCTGTGGCATCAAGCAGCCTATCGGCAAGCGTGCTCTTGCCGTGGTCAATGTGCGCGATAATGCAGAAATTTCGAATATGATTCATGATGACGTAACGCCTTAGCCAACAAAGATACACCATGCAAGCCTAGAGGCGACCAAAGTGCCAAAGAAAAGTTATTTTTGTAAAAGGAAATCATGGATTACATACGTACCATATTGCAGTTGTTTTTGGCGGCGACATTTTTGTTCTCGGCATACACGAAGGCTATTGCTCCTGGATTTTTTGAAATCCTGTTAGAGCAACAGGGCCTTGTACCCAATCGCTTGTATGGCGCATGGGCAACACGTGCCATTATTGCGCTAGAAATCTGGCTTGGATTAGGCCTCTTGCTTCCATATTATTCACGCTTTTTGCTGCGATTTAGTTTTTGGCTATTGGTCGCTTTTTCAATCCATTTGGGGTATTTGGTTTTCCTTGGCGACACAAGCAATTGCGGGTGCTTTGGTGAAATGATTGAAATGTCACCTCTAGCATCACTCGGAAAAAACGCCATTCTTTTGGTCGTAAACGGATTTCTGTTGCGCTATAAATATAAGTTTGGAAAAAAATCATGGCTTACATGGGCATTGCTTCCTGCGCTATTTGCAGCAGCAGTATTTGTTTGGCCCATACAAACTGAACCCGATGAAGTAGTGTCTAAACTCCCTGCTTTTGAGAATACGTCAGAAATCGATTTTGCCACAGGAAACTACTTGGTAGCGGTGCTAAACTTAAGCTGCGAGCATTGCCAAGAGGCAGCACAAGAATTGGCGGAACTCCAACGCGATGGCGCAGCACTACCCCAAATAGTTGCGCTGTTTTTTGAAGAAGGCGATACCACCGTTGCACAATTTAATAGCATCACAAACTCAGATTACCACTATCAAATGATAGATGTAAACACGTTTTTTGATTTGATTGGAAGCGCACCGCCGCGGGTGTATTGGGTTAAAAACGGGAAAATGATGCAGTTTTGGGACACTGAAATTTCGGAAGGAATTCAAAAAACTTTTGCACCCTGATGGTAAAAATTGGCGACATAGCACTAGGCGAATTTCCGCTATTGTTGGCACCTATGGAGGATGTCAGCGACCCGCCATTCAGAGCGCTTTGTAAAGAACAAGGGGCTGATGTGGTCTATACCGAATTTATATCGAGCGAAGGACTAATTCGTGACGCCGCCAAAAGCGTTATGAAATTGGATATTTATGAGGCAGAACGCCCTGTGGGTATTCAAATTTTTGGTGCAAACCTCGACTCCATGTTGCAGTCCATAGATATTGTTGAAAAAACAAATCCGGATATTATTGACATCAATTTTGGCTGCCCTGTAAAAAAAGTGGTTTCCAAAGGCGCAGGCGCAGGGATTTTAAAAGATATTCCGCTGATGGTTTCGTTGACCGCAGAAATGGTAAAGCGCACGAACTTACCCATAACGGTAAAAACACGTTTGGGTTGGGACCACGAAAGCATTCAAATTGTGGAGGTTGCCGAGCGATTGCAAGACGTAGGCGCAAAAGCGATTTCCATCCATGGCAGAACACGCGCGCAGATGTATAAAGGGGCTGCCGATTGGACGCAAATAGCAGCTGTAAAAAACAATTCCAGAATGCACATTCCGGTATTTGGAAATGGCGATGTAAACTCGCCCGAACGAGCGGTAGAAATGCGCGATGAATTTGGTCTAGATGGCGCGATGATTGGTAGAGCTAGTATTGGAAACCCCTGGTTTTTTAACGAAGTAAAACACTTTTTTAAACACGGCACGCATGCCGAACCACCAAGCCTAGCGGAGCGCGCTACCATGGCGCGCCGCCACTTACAAATGTCCATTGATTGGAAAGGCGAAAAACTGGGCGTGTTTGAAACCCGCCGCCACTACACCAACTACTTTAAAGGCATTCCCGATTTTAAACCCTACCGTCAACGCCTTGTTACCGAAGACGATCCCGCAGATGTGTTTGCCGTACTCGACGAAATAGAAGAACTCTTTGGGGTTGGGGTGTAGTTAGATTTTTTGTTACCTTAGCACTAAACAGTCTCCAAACGTGTTCTACAATCGATAACCTACTATTTCATATGTAGCTTTTTTGGAGGGATTAAATCCTTGCGATATGAAACCTTACTTCTTACTCTTTTTTTTCATGTTTTCATTGCTTTCCGTAGCTCAAAAAAAAACATATTATAACGAACTTGGAGAAAGAGCGAGGAAAAAAAAGGCAACATACTATAAGGAGCTTTCCAAAACAGAGGATAACCTTTGGAAAATGGAGCAGTTTTATATGTCGTGAACACCAAAATTCATTGGGTATGCAAAAAAGAAGAATTTTAAAGGCAAAGTAGGCACTCACCTCACGTATTATTCTTCAGGGAAACTAAAGATTAAAAGAATTTATAAAAAAGAAAAGCTTTCTTTAAAAGAGGCGTATTATGAATCCTCTAATGTAAAAGCAATAGAGGAATACAACGCATTAGGAAGGTTTCGCAATAAAAAAACCTTTTATGAATCGGGGCAACTAGAAACAGATGTTAGTTATAAGGATTCTTCTGACGATAAAAACACGAATAAAATTATTGCCTTTTCATACTATGAAAACGGACAGCTTAAGCAAAAAGACGAGTACATTCAGGATAAAAAAGGCGGTACAAGAAATCATCAGCTTATAAGCGGAGTTTTATACAATGAAGAAGGCAACGAAATTCCTCACATTCCCTTTATGACAGTCCCGAAATTTATAGGCGGCAATAAATTACTTTATATGTTTATTAAAGCAAATCTTAAGTATCCTAAGGCCGCCAAAAAAGAAAAGATACAAGGGAAAGTATTGGTAGGATTTGTCGTAAACAAAAACGGGAAAGTGGAAAAAATAAAAGCACTAAAATCAGAAGACCACGACCTAGAAAAGGAAGCATTAAGAATAGTAATCCTTATGCCTGATTGGACACCAGGAACCTATGATGGAAAAAAAGTAAGCGTACCATTTACGTTACCCATTAATTTTAAACTCAGATAAAATCACTCCCGAACCACGTCTTTCACCACCTTAGCGGTTAGCCAAGAAACCAACGTACTTAACCCCCCAACAATGATGAGTACTGTCCAAAAGGCAGACCACTCCAAGGCAACGGGATACGCCAAATACGACCCTGGAATTTGAATAAAAGGCATGGTTTTTTGAAGTACAACCAACACGAGCGCTACCAAAAATCCGATACCACCGCCTACGCCGCTAAGCAATATCCCTTGGGTGAAAAACACACGTTGTAACTGCGCCACGGGCGCACCCAATTGGTAAAGCGTTTTGATGTTTTCTTTCTTTTCCAGTACGGTCATAATAATAGCGCCTACCACATTAAACAACGCAATCAGTACGACAAGCGAGAGAATTCCAATAACGGCAACGCGTTCGGTTTGAAGCATTTTATACAAGGCTGGGTTTCGTCCTGTTTTAGTCAGTACGCGGTAGTTACCGCCTAAGGCTTGCTGAAGACTTTCTTGCACCTCTTGGTCATCGGCTTGTGGGGCAAGCTTTACGTATAAAGCAGAGGCTTTTTCAGGAGCAATGCGCAACAGTTCTCGCACCATAGAAAGCGGTGCAAAGGCTGTCGTTTCGTCTACGGACTCACCAAGCTGAAATACCCCACGCACTAAGGCTGTTTGCGCTCTAAAAGGCTGTTGATTGAGGACGCTTTTGCTTTTTTGGTTTGGCACCAAAAGCGTAACGCCTTCGGGGTGGTCATAGGCAGCGCCATCAAGTTGCGATAACACACCAATACCTAAAACAAGGTCATACGCATTGGGCGTTACCCATTTGCCCACCATGGTTTCGCCCGACACCACCGTATTAAACAAAGAATCCACACCAACAACATTCGCAAAGGCAGTGCGGTCTTTAAACCGCAGCATCATTTCTTGTGAAAGCGTAGCCGAAACCACTTCAACATCGTCGTGCTCGTGCACGATTTGAAGTGCATTGTCGTTTATATCAAAGAGTTCGGCGGTAGCAGATTCAATATAGATATCCGGGTCAAAAGCGTGTGTAAACTCCAGTCCAAACTGCCGCAATCCACCAAAAACAGCAAGCACAATAAAAAAGGCAAATACGGCTACTCCCACCACAAAAGCAGCAAAGCGACTAATAAGGGTAACCGCTACTTTTTTTCGCAGTTCAAAGGTGTAGCGCCATGCCAGTAAGCGAGTAAAGCGCATCTTATTCTTTCAAGGGGTCATTTTTTCGCGTAAGCGAATGCTCAATAGCATCGATGTATTCTAGCGAATCGTCTAAGAAAAACAACAAGTTTGGAACCTTGCGTAAATCGCTGCGGAGCTGTTGCGCCAAATCGTGCTTAAGCACATTTTTATTTGCACGTATTCCTTCCAAAATTTCTTTGGCTTTATCGTGTGGAAAAATAGATAGATACACTTTTGCTACGCTAAGGTCAGCGGTAATACTGACTTTGGAAACCGAAAGCACTAAGTTTTTTACGCCTTGTGCGCGAATGGCTCCTTGCAACAACGCCGTGATTTCTTGTTGCAGCAGCGCGTTGATTTTTTTCTGTCGTTGTGTTTCCATGCATCAAAAGTACTAATAACGCAGCCAAACCTGTATTTTTACGTGTGGATTTTCCAATACGTAAAATTGTACACATTGATATGGATGCTTTTTTTGCATCTGTAGAACAGTTGGACAACCCTGAACTGCGTGGCAAACCGATTGCTGTTGGCGGAGGTTCTGAACGCGGAGTTGTAGCAGCAGCCAGTTATGAAGCACGACCGTTTGGGGTGCGCAGCGCCATGTCGGGCAGGCAAGCCAAAAAATTATGTCCAGAGCTGATTTTTGTGTCGTCAAATGGCGCACGGTACAAAGAGGTTTCCAATCAAATTAGGGAGATTTTTTATGAATACACCCACTTGGTAGAGCCGCTTTCGCTAGACGAAGCCTATTTGGACGTGACCCAGAACAAAAAGGGGATGGTATCAGGAACGCAAATAGCTGCTGACATTCGGGCAAAAATTTTCGCTAAAACCAAGCTTACCGCATCGGCCGGGATATCTATCAATAAATTTTTGGCAAAAGTTGCGAGTGATTACAACAAACCGAATGGACAAAAAACCATACCGCCCGAAGAAGTACTTTCGTTTATGGAAGCGTTGGATGTTCGAAAATTCCATGGAATTGGAAAAGTAACCGCCGATAAAATGTACCGATTGGGAATTTACACAGGCGCAGATTTAAAAAAGCGAACGCAAGAGGAATTGACGGAAACATTTGGAAAGTCTGGTGGGTACTATTATCATGTAGTGCGTGGGATTCACACCAGCGAAGTAAAACCCACACGCATTGCAAAATCGGTAGGCGCAGAGCGTACATTTTCTAAAAACCTGTCTAGTGAAATTTTTATGGAAGAGCGTTTGGTGGAGATTGTGGCCGCACTACAAAAGCGCATGGGTAAAAAGAAAGTTGCAGGCAAGACAATAACACTCAAAATCAAATATTCCGATTTTGCCACACAAACACGAAGCAGAACACTTCCGTTATATATTTCAGATGGCAGTCTAATTCTGGAGGAAGCAAAAAAACTACTGTATCAAGAGAAGCTACAAGACTCAGTACGTCTACTGGGGGTATCCTTGTCCAATTTCAAAAACGAAAAAAAGCAACAGCCTATTGAGGAGCAACTACAGTTTCGCTTTTAAGCCGTAGAAACACGGAGTGTGTTTACCTTACCATGATCAGCCACAGGCATAGCCACCAAATTGATAAGCGAATCTCCATCTGTAACATATCCTTTTTCTCTCGCAATTTGATTTACTTCTTTGACGGTACTGTCCGTGTCGCCATTGCCTTCATACAAATATCCTTTTACACCCCAAATAAGATTGAGTTGCGCTAGAATTCGCTTGTTTGAGGTAAACACTAAAATAGACGCGCTAGGACGCCAAGCCGAAATTTGATAAGCGGTGTACCCACTATTTGTGAGTGTACAAATGGCTTTTGCTTCAATTTCGTTTGCCATGGTTGCAGCATGGTAACACACCGACTTTGTAACGAAACGATCATTTCTAGTCTTGGGTGCTTTTAGCGGCACTTGTATGAGCGGAGAGTTTTCTACAGCCACAACAATTTTACGCATGGTTTGAATTACTTCAACGGGATATTTTCCAACAGAGGTTTCACCTGAAAGCATTACAGCATCTGCACCGTCCATAACCGAGTTGGCAACATCGTTAACTTCGGCTCGTGTGGGTGTAAGACCATCAATCATAGACTCCATCATTTGAGTAGCCACAATTACAGGGATACGGGCAAGTTTAGCATGCTGTACAAGTTTTTTTTGTACTAGCGGCACTTCTTCTGCAGGAACCTCCACGCCTAAATCACCACGAGCCACCATAAGCCCGTTGCTTGCTTTAACAATTTCTTGGATGTTTACAAGCGCTTCAGGCTTTTCAATTTTTGAAATGATAGGTATATCGTATTGACTGTGTTCTTTAATGATTTTTCGTAAATCTTCAACATCTTGCTTGTGGCGCACAAATGACAAAGCAATCCAATCGACATTTTGTTTAATGGCAAAAACAGCATCTTTAATATCCTTTTCTGTTAATGCAGGTAACGAAATTTTTGTGTTGGGTAGGTTTACGCCCTTTTTGGATTTTAACAATCCTCCTTGAATAACGCGGGCGGTAACACGTGATTTTTTATCTGTTTCAAGAACTTCAAAAATAAGCTTTCCGTCATCAAGCAGTACGCGTTCGCCAGGACTAACATCTTTTGGAAATTGGCGGTAATTCATGTAGATAGCGTCTGCAGTTCCTTCATCTATCTTTTGAGTTGTGAAACGCACTTCCTGACCTGTCTCCACATGTGTGTCGGGGGCCATTTTTCCAACGCGAAGTTTGGGACCTTGAAGGTCGGCTAGGATACCCACATGAAAGCCAAGCTCCACATTTAGGTCACGTATAATTTGAATTCGGCCTAAAACATCTTCATAGTCTGCGTGAGAGAAATTGATTCGAAACACGTTGACTCCGCTGAGCATCATTTCTTTCATTGTCTCTCTGGAAGAAGACGCAGGACCTAGCGTAGCTACAATTTTAGTTTTTTTAATTTTTCTCATTGTTAAAAGGTGAGTTGTTCTTTAATGTTGTTAAATTTTTTTGGTAGACGATAGCATGAAACTACCCGTCCAATGGTTGTAATTTTTTTTAGCGTTTCTTCCGAAAGGCTGTTTACGCAAATGAGTAAGTCTGTTTGTTCCAGTTCAGGAAAAAGACAAAAGCGCTGTTCGCTTTGTGCAAAAAGGCTGTTTTCAGTTTCAAAAATGGTTGTGTTAAAACGATTTTCTATGACTCGCCAAGTTTGTTGCATAACCGCAGAGTTGTATTCATAAACCGCAAAGGTATGATTTGCTACATAAGGCACAAGGTCTTCTTCACATCTAAAAAGAGACAGACCGAGCAGTTTGTTAAGCTCAAAAACAAATACGTATGCTGGAAGTGCCGTATTCACGCAGATGATGTCTTGATCGTGCGCCTCTGTTTCCAAATTAAGTTTGTGTGTTACCATAAAAATTGGCTTTTGCTAAGATACGGTACAAAAACAAAAGGAAGCTTGACTATTTAAAGCCATAATGTTTTTTTAATGCTTGTTTTGAATGGACTTGATTTGGTGCTGAAATTGATAGTAAGCGCGTTTGGACACTTTTTCAATTGCCTTTTTCTTGTTGGTTGCCCTTGCGGTGGCTACAATCTTATCATCCAGCCAAAGTTTTGCTTTGTAGTAAGGGGTTTTTTCTGCACCGTTATCGCTGAGAACGTCATACTTGTAACGCAACCGGTTTTTTTGAAACCAATCCACCAAAAGACTTTTATAACTTAACACTTTGTTGTGCAGTTTGATGAGGTCAACATGTGGTAAAATCAAGCAAGAGTGTACGAATTGTGAGCAAGCATCGAAGCCGCTGTCTATATACACGGCGCCTACGAGTGCCTCAAAAAGGTTTCCGTGTACGTTTGGCCCATAGTTTTTTTGAGGAACATTCGATGCCAAATGGCGAATCAAACCCAAGCCCTCTCCAATTTGGTTTAGAAAATCTCGGCGAACAATTTTGGAGCGCATGAGCGTAAGGTAACCCTCGTTGTTTTGAGGAAGTTTTTTAAACAGGTAAGCTGCAACTATTGTGTTCAAAACGGCATCGCCTAAAAACTCTAATCGCTCATAGTTTATTTTTTTACCTCCGCCATCTTTTTCTTCCATGGAGGTGTGCGTAAACACACGAGTAAAAAGCGATAAATCTTTGGGAGGAATCCCAGTAATACCCTTAACGACGCTGAACAATGGCTCATGCTTGTTGGAACGCCCAGACCGCAAAAACCTTTGAAGCTTCATATCAATCCATTTTAGCAAACAAAACGCAAGCGTTGTGCCCACCAAAACCAAAAGTATTACTCATGGCCATGGATACGTTTCTTTTCTGAGCAGTGTTTAGGGTAAGATTGATGTTTGGATCAATGTTTTCATCAACAGTCTGATGATTGATGGTTGGCGGAACAATTCCATACTTGATACTTAAAATCGACGCAATCGCTTCAACAGCGCCGGCCGCGCCAAGGAGGTGGCCCGTCATGGACTTTGTCGAATTGATATTCATGGTATATAAATGCTCACCAAACACTTTTTTTAGCGCTTTGGTTTCGGCTACATCACCAAGTGGCGTGGAGGTTCCATGCATATTGATGGCATCAATATCTGTTGCAGTAACGCCAGCATCTGCCAAGCAGTTTTCCATTACGCTAGTTGCTCCCAGCCCGTCTGGATGCGGAGCTGTAATATGATACGCGTCTGCGGACAATCCTCCTCCAGTAAGTTCGGCGTAAATGGTTGCGCCGCGCGCCTGTGCGTGCTCTAAGCTTTCTAAAATTAATGCCCCCGAACCTTCGCCCATGACAAACCCGTCACGTTCTTTGTCAAAAGGCCTTGATGCCGTTTTGGGATCATCGTTTCGAGTTGACAGCGCTTGAAGCGCATTAAACCCAGCGATGCTTGCTTTAGCCACACCAGCTTCTGACCCACCCGTAACCATAACGTTGGCATAGCCTAAACGAATATAGTTTAGCGCATCAATAATGGCATTTGCAGCGGAAGCACAAGCCGAAACGGTTGCAAAGTTTGGCCCTCTAAAACCGTACTTAATCGAAATCATTCCAGGCGCAATGTCTGCAATCATTTTCGGGATAAAGAACGGATTGAAACGGGGGATTTCATTACCAGCAGCAAAATTTAGCACCTCGTTTTGGAAGGTTTCTAACCCGCCAATACCAGATCCCCAAATAACACCTACTTTGGACTTGTCAACAGCGTCGAGATCTAACCCAGCATCTTGGATGGCTTCGTCTGAAGCGACCATAGCATACTGTGTAAACCGATCCATTTTACGCGCTTCTTTTCTGTCAAAATGCGCTAGCGGGTCGAAGTTTTTGACCTCGCACGCAAATTGAGTTTTGAATTTAGATGCGTCGAAATAGGTAATGGGGGCGGCTCCACTTGTTCCTGCCACAAGAGCATTCCAATATGCGTCTCGGGTATTTCCAATTGGTGTTAAGGCTCCAATTCCAGTAACGACAACGCGTCGCCTAAGCATGAAAAATGATTATTTACTTCCTTCTATAAATTGAATGGCTTGACCTACAGTAGCAATGTTTTCTGCTTGGTCATCAGGAATTTGAATGTCAAACTCCTTTTCGAACTCCATAATAAGTTCTACAGTATCTAATGAGTCTGCGCCTAAATCGTTAGTAAAGCTAGCCTCAGCAACTACTTCATTCTCGTCAACTCCTAGCTTATCTACGATAATGGCTTTTACACGTGATGCAATATCAGACATAATTTTGGTTTTAATATTTCGGACAAAAATAGAAAAACTTTACTGTCCACACATTTTTATTTAAAAATATTGCTTTCTAGCGAGTTTAAACGAATGCAAGTTTAAATGCGTAATTTTGTAAAAAACATCAAAACCCTTGAAAACGATCGTAGTTTTCGCCTCTGGCTCTGGAACCAATGCCGAAAAAATTATCTCTTATTTCGCGGAGGTTGAAAACGTCTTGGTAAGCAAAATATACACAAACAACCCTAACGCAGGGGTGATAAATCGCGCATCGAATCTCGGAGTAAAAACTCGCGTTTTTGATCGAATTTCTTTCAAAAAGGAAGTATTAGAAGAATTACAGGTGCAAAAACCTGCATTGATTGTCTTAGCCGGATTTTTATGGAAGATACCTCAAGCCTACACGGAAGCGTTTCCCAATAAAATCATCAACATACACCCTGCACTTTTACCAAAATACGGAGGAAAAGGGATGTATGGCGCACATGTTTTTGACGCGATTGTCGCAAACAGCGAAAGCGAAACAGGCATAACCATTCACTATGTTAACGAGAACTACGATGAAGGCACCATAATTTTTCAAGCGAAAACAAGGATTGCGACATCAGATACAGCATCAGATATAGCTCAAAAAACACATATGTTGGAGTACGCGCATTTTGCTCCGCAAATTCATCAACTGCTGCAAAACGGATGAAACAAGTTCATTTATATACGGATGGCGCAGCAAGTGGTAACCCCGGCCCTGGAGGTTATGGGCTTATTCTAGAGCTACCAGGAACACCTTATAAAAAAGAGTTTTCTGAAGGATTTGAGCATACAACAAACAACCGGATGGAGCTTATGGCTGTAATTGTAGGATTAGAGTTACTCAAAGAATCCCCTTTGAAGGTTACGGTTTTTACGGATTCAAAATATATTTGCGATGCTGTTGAAAAAAAGTGGCTAATGCGATGGGAACGAGAAGGGTTTAAAAAACAAAAAAATCAAGATTTATGGCTTCGATTCCTCAAAATTTATCGAAATCATCAAGTGAAAATTACATGGATTAAAGGACATAATCAACATCCACAAAATGAACGCTGTGACAAGCTGGCGGTAGCTGCCTCCAAACAACAAAACAACAAACAAGATACTGGATACATAACAAATAGAATATGAAAAACAACAAATTGGTAATCGTAGGAACGATGGCTTTTGATGAGATTATCACACCCACAGCAGAATCGGGTAAAATTTTAGGTGGCGCGGCTACATACATCGGATTGGCGGCAGCCTATGCCGACGCTGATATTGCTGCCGTTTCTGTGGTGGGAGAAGATTTTCCAGAAGAACACCTTAGCTTGTTAACCAACAGGGGTATTGACATTTCTGGAGTTGAACAAGTTATGGGGGGGAAGTCGTTTTACTGGAAAGGAAAATACCATACCAATATGAATAAGCGGGACACGCTTGATACGCAACTAAATGTATTGGCAGATTTTAACCCAACTGTTCCTAAAAAACACAGAGACGCCTCGGTAGTAATGCTTGGTAATCTAGACCCAAAAGTGCAACGCAAAGTGTTGGATCAACTTACGCCTAACCCAAGCCGAACGGTACTTTTAGACACCATGAATTTTTGGATGGACTTGGAACTAGCGGCTCTTTTAGACGTTATAAAGGAGGTTGATGTCATCACCATCAATGATGAAGAGGCCATGCAGCTTAGTGGACAAACAAATTTAGTTTTGGCGGCCAAAGCCATTCATAAAATGGGCCCTGAATTTGTGATTATCAAAAAGGGAGAGCACGGAGCGCTTCTCTTTTATAAAGACCAACCCTTTTTTGCACCTGCCTTGCCTCTAGAGAATGTTGTTGACCCCACTGGAGCGGGCGACAGCTTTGCAGGAGGGCTTTCGGGCTATTTGGCAGCGCAAAACACAACAACAGCACCAGTCATCAAAAAAGGGATTTTATATGGAACCACAGCAGCCTCTTTATGTGTTGGTGCCATGGGAACTGCAAATTTGGTTCAATCAAGCAAAGCAGATTTTTTAGCACAGCTCCAAAAACTAGAACGTTTGCGAAACATATCCGCATAAACAGTGAAACTACCAGTAATTTTAGTTAATTTTGTGCAATGAGCGATGCCATCAAGCACGAGTGCGGAATAGCCTTAGTCAGGCTTCTCAAACCCCTAGACTATTACAAGGAAAAATACGGAAGTTCGTTTTACGGACTTCAAAAAATGTATTTGATGCTGGAAAAGCAGCATAACCGCGGTCAAGATGGCGCGGGCTTTGCAAGCATCAAGTTAGACATGGCTGCAGGCGAACGCTTTATGAGCCGAGTACGTTCTTCGGAACAGCAACCCATTAAAGATATTTTTGGAAAAATAAACGCACGCATCAATGGCGTTAAGGAATCACTCGAAAAGCCAGTTGTGTCACCAGAAGAATTAAAATCTGTTTTCCCATATGTGGGTGAGGTAATGCTTGGTCACCTTAGGTATGGAACATTTGGAAAAAATACCATAGAAAGCGTTCACCCGTTTTTGCGACAAAACAACTGGATGCACCGTAACCTAATCGTTGCTGGGAACTTCAATTTGACCAATGTAAATGAGCTTTTTGATAACCTAGTCAACCTTGGACAACATCCAAAAGAAAAGGCGGACACGGTTACGATAATGGAAAAGATTGGTCACTTTTTGGATGATTCTGTTTCAAAACTGTACAAAAAATTAAAAGTTGAAGGCTTTGATAAGCAAGGTGCATCCCCCGAAATAGCGAGTCGGTTAAATATTGGAAAAATTTTACGAAGAGCCTCCAAAAACTGGGATGGAGGGTATGTAATTGGCGGCATGCTAGGCCACGGAGATTCATTTGTTTTTCGCGACCCTGCGGGAATACGCCCTGCCTTTTATTTTCAAGACGACGAAGTTGTGGTGGTTGCTTCAGAGCGCCCAGCAATTCAAACCGTTTTCAATGTGCCGATTGATGCAGTTAAAGAAGTATTGCCTGGCAATGCGATTATTATTAAGAAGTCAGGAAAGGTTATTCACGAAGAAATAAATACGCCGACAGAACGTCGCGCTTGCTCATTTGAACGCATTTATTTTTCAAGAGGAAACGACGCTGATATCTACAAAGAACGTAAGGCATTAGGGCGGTTGTTGTTTCCAAAAATTTACGAGTCTGTAAATGGAGACTTGCAAAACACCGTGTTTTCGTATATTCCAAATACGGCTGAAACGTCCTTTTACGGCTTGGTACAACGCGTTCAGGATCATATGTTAGAGGAATCTAAAGCGGCGATACTAAACGAGCCAAAACTAACTGCGGATCGATTAAATGAATTGTTATCGCCAAGACCACGAATAGAAAAGGTTACTATAAAAGATGTCAAGCTTCGCACCTTTATAACTGAAGACAGCAGCAGAGATGATTTGGTAGCACACGTTTATGACATTACCTACGAGTCTGTAAAGCCAAACGACAACCTTGTCATTATTGATGATAGTATTGTCCGCGGTACAACACTTCAAAAAAGCATTTTACGGATTTTAGATCGGCTAAACCCTAAGAAAATTACCGTCGTTTCGAGCGCACCGCAAATTCGCTACCCCGACTGTTACGGAATAGACATGGCAAGATTGGAGGATTTGATAGCTTTTAGGGCTATGCTTGCACTACTTAAGGACAACAACAAAACACATCAATTGGCAGAGGTATATGAACGTGCCAAGGCAGACATGGATAAAGAAACACATGAAATTGAAAACCACGTCAAATCGCTTTATGATCAATTTACAGACGAACAGATTTCAAAAAAAATAGCCACGATGCTACGTACTGACAAAATTAACGCTGAGGTTGATGTTATTTTTCAGTCTGTTGCCCATTTGCACAAAGCTTGTCCAGGCAATACGGGCGATTGGTACTTCACGGGACTGTATCCAACACCAGGGGGTAATAAGGTAGTAAATAGGGCGTATATGAATTTCTACGAAGGAAAAAAGGAACGTGCCTACTAAATTTAAATAAAAAAGTATTTTTTTTTCATTTTTATTTTGAAATGTAAAATGAGTTTGTATATTAGCAAAGCCATAACATAAGTAGGTTAAGTTCATGGTAAGATTTGGGGCAAAAAAGGTGGATTCTTTCCACCTTTTTTATTTAACACAAAAAAAGAGGGCTAATTTAGCCCTCTTTTTTGTTTTGTAACACACTGATTTTTAGCCTGCTGCGTAGCGTTTGCTGACTTCAGACCAATTCACAACCTTAAAGAACGCTTCGATATAATCGGGACGTCTATTTTGGTAATTTAGGTAATATGCGTGTTCCCAAACATCCAATCCAAGTATGGGAGTTCCCCCACAGCTGACGTCTTTCATCAGCGGATTGTCTTGGTTTGGCGTTGAGCACACCTCTAATTTGCCATCGTTGTGTACACATAACCATGCCCATCCAGAGCCAAACTGTGTTGCTGCTGCTTTTGAAAAAGCATCTTTAAAAGCGTCGAAAGAACCAAATGCACTCTCAATCGCAGCGCTTAGTTCGGAAGACATCTCTCCTGCGTCAGGGCCCATGATTTCCCAAAATAAGCAGTGGTTGTAATAACCTCCGCCATTGTTACGAACGGCAGCGTTACTCATGTCAAGATCACCTAAAATTTCTTCAATTGATTTACCTTCAAGCGCCGTGCCTTCAATGGCAGCATTAAACTTGGTGGTATACCCGTTGTGGTGTTTTCCGTGGTGAATTTCCATTGTCTTTGCATCAATGTGTGGTTCCAGCGCATCTGCGGCGTATGGAAGTGAAGGAAGTTTAAAAGCCATATTCTATATTTTATTTAGCACAAAGTTACGCATATATTCCTATATTTAGTTCTGATAAACACCAATTGCCGTGTCAAGCACAGCCACACCTCCTTTTGTTATTTATAATGCTTCGGCGGGCTCTGGAAAGACCCACACCCTTGTGCGCGCTTTTCTCTTTCGTCTGCTTGACAGCAGCCAACCGGAACAGCTAAGGCGCTTGCTTGCCATAACCTTTACCAACAAGGCGGCACAAGAAATGAAATCCCGTATTTTAGTTCACTTAGCTTCATTTGCTTCAAGCCCCGAAAAGGCCAAAGAAGACAGCATGTTTTTGGAAATCGCCGACATGTGCGGCCTAACCAACGACCAGCTGCACCAACGATCAAAAAGGGCATACCGCTATATGTTACATCACTTTGGACAGCTGCAAGTAGCCACCATAGACAAGCTAACGCACAAAATCATTCGGACGTTTGCTAGAGACCTAGGGATCAACGCCCGATTTGAAGTGGCCTTAGACGGCAAGTCATTTATGGCCGAAGTGGTGGAGCAAGTACTCAGCAGGGCAGGAGAAGACAAAGCACTGACCCAAGTCTTGGTCAGTTATGTATTGCAAAAGTCAGATGATTTCAAATCTTGGGACGTTACCAAGGAGTTAAATACCATTGCTCAAATGTATTTAAACGAAAATCACATGCAATCGCTGGCCGACTTGGAAGGCGTGCCCATCAAGGCCTTTGTTGACCTAAACCAAAAGTTAAAAACCCAAACAGAAATCATATTGGCCCCCATACAAGCGGAGTCAAAAGCGATACTCCAGGCATTTGAAGACTTACAAATCCCGACATCGTTTTTTCCACACGAATCCTTACCCAAGCTGTTGACACTTTTGGCACAGGGCGAATGGCCCAAAGAAATGCTCAACCTGACCTTGTCCAAAAGCCTCGAAACGGGGATGTTTTTAAAAAAGAGCGCCACAGACCAAGCGCAAGGGCTATTTGACAGCATTAAAGACCAGGTCACTGCACTCTTAGAAATGTATACACAATATTGGCGACAGCTTGTTTTGTTGAACTTGCTCCGCAGGAATGTGGTGCCACTGTCGCTTATGCAGCACATTGGTCAGGGAGTTTCGGCCTTACAAGAAGAACGAAATAACCAGTTGTTGGGCTTTTTTAACAAACTGATTTCAGACGCTATTAAAGACACGAACACCCACTTTATGTTTGAACGGCTTGGCGTGCGCTTCCAGCACTTTTTTGTTGATGAATTTCAAGACACGTCGGTTTTACAGTGGGCAAACCTCCACCCCTTGTTTTCACACGCGTTAGAAGACAGCGAACGCCAGGGTTCTTTGGTTTTGGTGGGCGACGCAAAGCAATCCATATACAGATGGCGAGGCGGATATCCAGAGCAGTTTATGGCCTTGGTGAATAAAGAAGTTCCGTTTAGCATAAGCCCCGAAGTCGAAAACCTGCCAAAAAACTTTAGAAGTCTTCCCAACATAGTTTCTTTTAACAACGATTTTTTTACCAAGGCCTTTCAATTCTTGCCCCTAGCCTCTCAGCAGGCACTTTATGCAAAATCGTGTAAACAAGAACCGAACAGTAAGGCAGGCGGCTATGTTACGGTTGCGGCCGTAACAGGTAAAAACAACGATGAACGCATGTCGGCATACCAGGCTCACGTTTTAGGGCGTGTCAAAGACTGTTTGGAACAAGGGTATGGCCCCGAAGACATTTGCGTTTTAGTAAGAAAAAATAAGCAAGGCGTACAGATTGCTAAAGCACTTACAGAAGCAGGAATTCAGATTACCTCCTCAGAGTCGTTACTCGTATCGCAAAGTCCAGAAGTTCTGTTTTTAATGAGTCTTGTAAAACTACGCGTAGCGCCGAAAAGCAAGATAAATCGTTATGCTGTTCTAGAACAGTTTGCCCTCTTACAGTCCAAGCCTTTTGAGTGGACAACACAACAAATACAGCGCCCATTACGACACGTTCTTTTATCATTGTCAAGCCAAAAGTTTGACTTAAGCACGTTTAACCAATTACCCATCTATGCTGCTTTAGAATATGCTGTATGGGCGCTTTCGCTGGCAACAGACCTAACCGCTTACATACAAGCGTTTTTAGACGAAGTCTTAAAATGGCAGGGCAATAGAGAGGGCACCCCCATAGCGCTTATTTCGCATTGGGAGTTAAACAAAGAGCACTGGACCGTTCGGCCTCCTGAAAACAGAAACGCGGTTAAAATTATGACCACACACAAGGCAAAAGGCTTGGCGTTTCCAGTGGTTATTTTACCGTTTTCAGACAGCAAATGGATTGAGGGCAACAACAACCTTGCTTGGTTTCCGCTTCCAGAGGGCGCCTATACCCCGTTCAAAGAAATGTTGCTGCCCATTTCTCAAAACCTTTCCAATCTTGGCGAAGGAGCAAGGCAAACGTATGACACCTATTACGCCCAATCTTTTATGGACACCTTGAACACGCTTTACGTAGGGATGACACGGCCTATTGAAGAACTTCACATCATTACGCAAAAAGGAAATAGAGAAGCGTTGCCCAAAGGCCTCCCAGATATTTTTGCACAAGTCATTCCCGAGCTAGAAGCGCAAGAAGTCACTTTTGGTGTGCGGATGAAGCGAACACCCAAAACAACAGCGTTAAATGAGACGACAACTCCGTTTACCTTTAATTTAACCCAAGCCACTAGAGTTGTTGCAGAAAGGTCTGTCCAATCAACGGAAGCGCTTTTTGGCACCGTGCTTCACGAGGTTATGGCGCATGTAGATGTGCCACAAGACTTGGAGCGCGCCCTTAGCCAGGCTAATGCTAAAGAACGGCTGGGAGCAACACCATACGAACGATTATTTAAAAGTGCACAAGAGATGCTGGTTCACGAGCAGTTGGCTGTTTTTTTTGACCCTGCCAACACACCTTATAAAGAGCGTGCACTTATTACTGCAAACGGGGAGGTATTGCGCCCCGACAGATTTGTTATTACAAAAGAGAAAAACGTCTTTTTGCTGGATTACAAGACAGGCCAACACCACAAAAGGCATGCGAATCAGCTTGAAGAATATGCTACATGTTTAAGACTTCAAGCGCTTAACGTTAAACAAAAACTGCTGGTTTACTGTGGAAACAGTCTTATTTTCAAAGAAGTTTAGTATTTTTGCATAAATTATTAATCTACAATCATGAAAAATTATTTATCCACAATGTTTATGGTAGCTGTGTTTTCTTCAGCTGTGTATGCACAGAACGATAGCAATCCCTGGGGCATAACAGTTGGTACTAACGCTGTTGACCTGTACCAAACGGGAAGTTTTGCTGAAGAAGACTTAAGCATTTCTCCAAACTTTTCTTACCTCGAAATTTCAAGGTACATCGGATCTGGATTTTCCGTTAATCTAGCAGGAACAATCAATAATATTGATCGCATATCAGGAGAAGATGATTTGTACTATGGCATAGACCTAGGTACCTCTTTGTCTTCTAGAGAAGTGATTGATTTAGGCAATTTTGAGCCAACACTACGTGCCGGCTTAGGCTACGCGGGCGGTTTATCGGGCATATCACCAGATACCAAAGACTTCTTCGCTGTTTACGCAGGAGCAGGAATTAACTATTGGTTTAACGATGCCCTTGCGCTTTCTGTTAAGACGTCGTATAAAATGTATACCAGAGAGCTTGACGGTTTAATCAGCAACGATGCCGGCGGACGTAACCACTTTCAACACCTTGCAGGCTTAACGTTTGCTTTTGGCGATGGCGACAGAGACAGAGACGGCGTTAAAGATAGCGTTGATGAATGTCCAGAAGTTCCCGGTTTAGAAAGCCTTAACGGTTGTCCAGACGACGACGGCGATGGCATCAAAAACAGCGACGACGATTGCCCAATGACAGCTGGTTTAGCGACCCTTAACGGTTGCCCAGATGCAGACGGCGATGGCATCAAAGATGCAGACGACGCTTGTCCTAACGTAGCTGGTGTTGCAGCCTTGAATGGTTGTCCAGATGCAGACGGCGATGGCATTAAAGATGCAGACGACGCTTGTCCTAACGCAGCAGGAAGCAAAGCCATGAATGGCTGCCCAGACGCAGACGGCGATGGTGTTGCAGACAAAGATGATAAGTGTCCCGCAGTAGCAGGCCCGGCTTCTAACAACGGTTGCCCAGAGTATCCACTTTCTATGTTAGGGGATTATGACATTAACTTTGATTTAGAAAAGTACAATATTGACGCTACGGACGTTCAACGTCTTTCTACAGTGATCAAAGTACTGTTGGCCAACAGCGATGCAAACATTAGTATTGAGGGTCACGCAGACAATACAGGCGAAGAGTCTTTCAACAACCCATTGTCTAACAACAGAGCAAGCTCTATTAAAGATTACTTGGTTAATGTTGGTATTGACGCAGGTCGTTTAAGCACAAAAGCATTTGGCGAATCTATGCCAAAAGCAAGCAATGACACGGAAGAAGGTCGTGCGATTAACCGTCGTGTAGAGTTCAAAGTAGTGAACTAAATACCACAACAGTAATAACATAAACAAAACGCGGTGATTTCACCGCGTTTTTTTATTTTAGGGCATGGCGAATTCTTTTTTAGGAACCGTAGTGCAATCGTTAAAAGCGCAACAACCCGACTGGGAAAACATGTGCTTCGTTTTGCCAAATCGAAGGGCTCAACTCTTTCTTCAAAAAGAACTCACAGTGGCCCTAGAGGGCCCTCTTATTCTTCCTCAGTCTTACAGCATCGACGACTTTGTTGTGGCCATAAGCACGCTTAAACCTGCGACAGACTTAGAGCAGCAACAGGCGCTTTATCAGAGCTATTGCGCATCAATAGATAAAAAGGACAAGCCCAACAGCTTTGAAACTTTTTTGGGATGGTCTACCCCCTTGCTAAAGGACCTAAACACCATAGATCAATACTTGGTAGACCGAAAGGACTTCTTCTCCTATATGTCGTCCTTACACGAAATTAGGGCATGGGGACAAGCGCAAGACAAAATTATTCAAGATTACACAGCGTTTTGGAAACGCCTTCCAGACATGTATCACGAGTTTATGCATCGCCTTGAAGAAAGCGGACAAACAACGCCCGGCATGTGTTATCGCATGTCAACCGAACTGTTGGAGACCTTTTTACAGCACAACTCAAAAACCCAATTTGTTTTTTGTGGCTTCAACGCCTTGAGCCCTAGTGAAATTTTTATTGTTCGCGAGCTACTCACACAAGACCGCGCACAGGTTTTTTGGGATATCGATAAGCAGATGTTAGACGATGAGCTACACCAAGCGGGGCGTTTTATTCGCAGCTATATTTCAACTTGGCCCGAGTATAAACAGCAGCCCTTTAATCAGGCGCATGCTCATTTTCACGACCCCAAAAGTATAAAGGTAACACAGGTGCAGCAACAGCTGGGACAGGCCAAAGAAATAGGAGATTTATTGGCCAAGATGGACAATCAGCAGGATTGGTCTAAAACGGCGGTTGTGCTTGCAGACGAGTCTTTGCTTATGCCGTTGCTTTATGCACTCCCACCTTCAATTGACAAGTTGAATATCACGATGGGCTTTCCGCTCGATCAACACCCCACAGCTATTTTTATAAATACGCTCTTAAAAATGGCCGTTCGTCAAACGGAAAAAGGCTTTTATTTTGCAGATGTAGAAAGCGTGCTTTCCATTCCTGAAACCAAGGCGTTGTTTTTAACCACAGCACCCAATTTAGACGAAGTATTGGAACAGGCAAAAAAAGAACACAGAAGCTACTTAGACACGGCTTATATAAAAGCGATTGTTCCCAAAGCAGCACATGCAAGCGTTGATACATTATTTAGGCTGAACGGAACACCCAACCAGTGGGTTGCCGATATGCTAGAGGTCTTGCCGCTGTTTTATGACGTGCAACAAAGCCAAGCAGTAAGACAAGCATATAGCCTTGCCGTTGAGAAGTTGATGGTGCTGTTGAGCCAAATTAAAGATGTAGCAGCAGGGCTACATCAAGACTTTTCATTTTCCTTGCTGCGCAATCTTTACAGCCAACTGAGCGCAGGGCAAAAACTAAATTTTGTAGGCGCTCCATTGGAAGGCTTACAAATCCTAGGTGTCTTGGAAACGAGAGCCATTGATTTTGATAATGTATTGGTAGCAGGTGTTAATGAGGGCGTTTTACCGGGGCAAAGCGAGCAGCCGTCTTGGATTCCTTATGAAGTTAAAAAGGCGTTTGGACTGCCGACGCAAGATGAGCAAGACGCCATTTTTACCTATCATTTTTATCGCCTTATGTATCGCGCCGCTAAGGTTAAGCTGTTTTATAACGGTACTACAGATGGAATCCAAGTGGGTGAGCCCAGCAGATTCATAAGACAATGGGCGTTTGATTGCCCAGAAACGCACAGTTGGCAAGAGCACACCCAAAATGTGCCATTTGTGCCACCGCCAAGCAGCCACAAAAGCATTCCAAAAACACCTGCTGTGATGGAAAAGCTACTGGAGTTGGCTAAGGCCGGCTTTTCTCCTTCAGGATTAAACGCGTTTGTAAAAGACGGATATGCTTTTTACAAACGATACTTGTTAGGATTGAGAGAAGAAGATGAGCTTGAAACTTTTTTTTCGCATAAAACCTACGGCACCCTAATTCATAACTGTTTAGAAACACTTTATACGACTCATGTGGGGAAACAACTTACACAAGCGGATTGCAATGAAATGATAGAGCGTGTGGATACTGTAGCAGACGAGATTATTAAGCGCGAATACCCCCAAAACATTTCAGGAAAGAATGTTCTTGCCTTGACCGCCATAAAACGGAATATTCAAAACATGATTTCTCATGAGCAGGACGATATTCGAGCGGGTAATGTAATTGAAATTATAGCATTAGAGCAAAAACTAACCATGACGCAAGCCATTTCTGGGATAGATGCCCCCGTTACATTCAATGGCACGGTTGATCGGGTAGACAGATACAATGGGAATACCCGAGTTTTAGACTACAAAACAGGGCAGACACAAGATTTAGGCATTATGGACTGGACGGACTTGGCTAACGATCCAGAGCGCGGCCAAGCACGCCAGCTGCTTATGTATGCGATGCTTTGGAACACACATAACCCTGACAATTTAGCATCACAGGCAGGAATAATATCTCTTAAGCAGCATAAAAAAGGGGTACTTTATGTAGGAGAAAAGGCATCACCCCGAGGCAAAGTATCGCCAACATTAGGGGTCTCACAAATGCAAAAAGCAGCGACTGTTTTTGATCAACTAACACAGGCACTTTTTGACCCAAACAGTCCTTTTTCAGAGCCGGAGACCTAGGATCTTCAAGGCTTTAGGCTTATTTGAATTGATATAAAAATGTTTTACAACAGATGATGAACTGATAAATTATTATGTATTTTTGCCCATCGGGTCCTATAGCTCAGTTGGTTAGAGTAGCTGACTCATAATCAGTTGGTCCCTGGTTCGAGCCCAGGTGGGACCACTCTTAAAACCCCTCTTCTTGAGGGGTTTTTTGTTTTATAATAGTATAAATTTGTAAAGTAGGATAAATAGTAGGACAACTCTAATTATTTGTAGTTATTATTTATATTAACCATTTTTGTAGAAACTTTTAAAATGTTAAAAATACCCCCACCCATTTTAGTTTTATTTTTAGTCACTACTATTTATTTTTCTAAAAATGAATTTGAGATAATTTATTTCCCCTATCAACATCAAATTTCAATTCTAATATTTTCATTAGGAATTTTTATTTTAATACCCCCTGTTTTAAAATTTATAAAATCAAAAACCACAGTAAATCCTATAAAGTTTAAGAAAGTTAATAAACTAGTCAATACTGGGATTTATAAATACTCCAGAAATCCAATGTACTTGGGAATGATTCTAATTGTCACCTCAACCTCAATTTTTTATTTAAATTATTATTCCATTTTAACTCCATTCATTTTTTACTTTTGGATAAATGAATTCCAGATTAAAAGAGAAGAAATTTTTCTTGAAGAAAAATTTGGAAAAGAATATTTATCGTATAAATCCAGAACCAGAAGATGGATATAGTAACTTTTAGATAAACTAAATCTTTACAAACCTCACGAGTATGTCCTATCCTGTAGGACAGGATGTCCTATTTTATAGGACACTTTAATTTATAATGTGTTGATTGTCAACAATATAATTCAGTGGTTCAAGGACAGGTGGGACCACCAACAGACTCCTTCTTTACTGAGGGGGTTTTTGTTTAAAACCAAAAACGAAAGAATTGCTTTATCCTTTTCTTTTGAACAGAAAAAAGAGCACAACGCCATAAATAACAACAGCGATACCGACCAAAACCTCTTTGGGTAGATTAACTATCATCCCCAAATATAATTAATCCAAGGCGGGGCACAAGCGCTACTTAGGCACTTAATATATTATTTCGTATTTTTAAAACATGAACAAACATCTGCTATTGGTATTTCCCATATTTGCTTTTGGACAGCAAATCGAATTAACATCTAATCCTGATATTGAAATAATAAAGGCCGAAGCCTCTTGTGGAATTTGCATGCTTGACATGGAAGGCAAATCGTGTGAACTGGCTGTTCGTTTTAATGGCAATAGCTACTACGTTGAAGGCTCAGGAATTGATGACTTTGGAGACGCACATGCTGAAGAAGGTTTTTGTAATGCAATTAGAAGCGCAATGATTCAAGGGGAGGTAATTAACGATAGATTCGTATTAACGTATTTTAAACCAACAGAGGAAAAAAATCAAACTTCAAGACAATAGACGCGTCTTTTAAAACCTAATCCCGCCAATATAGGTTTTTTGTTAGCGAATTAAGCTAAAGTGCTCACTAAAGCTCCGGCCATCATCAAGCACTACCCGAAACCAGTAATCATCATCTGGCATGGGAGCGCCCTTAAATGTCATTTTTGTTGATGACTAATATTGGCTTGCTTATAAAAATCGCTGTTTGGGAGCGATTTGTGCTCTCTCCATTATTTATGTCATAGGTGGAAAGATAATAGGATTGATATTTTTGATGATGCCTACAGGCCTACCACCATTCGAGGGATTTTATAATGCTTTAATACAGCCGATTATTTCACAGCTGTTATTACTAAGGTTTTAGCCCATTGTTCTTTAGCATCAACACGCCAATACTGTACACGAGTAAACCCTGCATCTTTGAAAAAATCAATCCAAGTTGTTTCTGGAAGTAGTTGCATAATGGACACCCCACAGTCTTCGGGCCAAGAGTGGGAAGCCGTATTTTCTTTATAAAAGTCAAGCCCTACAATCAGGCGGCCACCTTCTTTTAGCCAATTTTTATATATGTTGGCGATAAATGCTTTTGGGTCAAAAAGGTAATATACCACCTCCATGGAATGTACTACATCTACTTTTTCATTTGGGCTCCAATGACTTAAATCTGCAAGGAAGTACGCACCTGATGGGTCAATTGACAAGGCTTTTTCAATCATCATCTGTGCACCATCAACCCCCGAAGCAGCCACGCAACCCTTGCGTGCTTTTACCAGACGCACAACCCAACCGTTTCCACATCCAGCGTCAATAAAGCTAAATTTTTTTTTGTCTTTTAAGGCATATTCTAGCATGTTGTTTACGGCCACCTCATGTCCTTTGGCCATGAGTTCGTCTCGGCCAATCTCAGCCCACTCACTAAAAACAGCTGTTGGAATCCTTTTCATTTATCTTATCAAGCTAAAGTGACCCGTAAATGTTCGTCCATCTTCTAATCCTACCCTAAACCAGTAGTCATCTGCTGGCATAGGCGTCCCGTTATACGTGCCGTCCCAACCAGGACCGCTTGGGGAAATCTGCGCCAACAGTCTTCCGTGTCGGTCAAAAATATAAATCAATGACTGTGATTGGAACACTCCGTTTACTCCTAAAACCTGCCAATTATCATCTTGGCCATTGCCATTAGGTGTAAAATAAAGCGGATACCCAACTACAGATGCAGTGACACTTTTTGTGCCACATCCGTTTTTGTCTCTAACCGAGACTTGGTGTAATCCTGGGGGGACGTCATCAAAAACAGGACTATCTTGATAAGGGCCTCCATTTAATGAGAATTCATAATCGCCAATACCAAGGGCACCAATCCCAGTCAGTACTTCAATTCTGTTGGCGCCATCTCCATTCAGGTCAAAAACGATTAAGCCGTCAAGGTCAAATAGCGGAAATTCTGACTCAGTTACCACAATAGTTTTGGTTGTCTCACAACCAGATATAATATTCGTTGCCGTAACCTCATACGTTCCGCCGGCAGTAATGACTATGTCTGCTGTGGTTTGGGCAAAAGGCGCACCGTTAAGGGTCCAAGCGTAAGTATAAGCCCCTCCTTTATTGGTAATACGAATAAGGTCTGTACCCAAATTGGTACAGAACACTTGTGTCGATGGCAGGTCAAATGTTGGAAAAGGCACCAAAATCAAATCAGCGACTTTAATATTCCCTAAACATTCAATTTTTACACCAACATCTTGAACTCCAGCCCATACCTCTTGCGTTTTTAGAGGAGGATTAACATTCAGTGGCTGCGTAATATCAATGGCATTTCGCTGAAAAACAGCATCTAACTCATTCTTGTAAAAAGTGATTTCTACAGTTGGCATGTTATAATCTGGGTCTGCAGCCAACAATTCTGCTTTAATGTTATCAAAGATGCGCGCTTCAAAAGTTCCAGACACTGGAGCGCCACTGCTTTCATCAACACAGCCGTAAAAAGCTAGAGGCGTAAACGCCACCGGCACATCGTTTGTTCCAATTGTGAATGTAATCTTTATCGGCTCCCTAGGACCACCTGCAGTAAAGACATCATCAAAACGAGCACAAAGGGAATTTTTGTCTATAATCTTTATATATACATCTTGGGAAGAAACACCAATTGGCACAACAAAAGTTTCAGGATCAGCCACAGGATTTTTTAGCCCTACATCCAAATAAAACTCAAATTTTTCATCGGCATAATTTACTGAAAAGCGATCGATAAGCGTGTTGAGGTTATATTTTATTTGACCATCAGTTTCACACTGCTCAATTTCTATTGTTGAAATGAGCGCTGTGGGCAGCTTGTCTACAACCAGCTTAAAGGAGTTGTCATATCTAACACAGCCAGTATCAGGGTCTTTTATGCGAACAAAAATTTCTTTCTCGCCGCTATCTGCAGGCAGTGTTGTATAAGAATTAATAGCCCCAGTATCGCCTTTGGCATCAAGTAATGATTTGTGATAGCTTATGGCGAAGGCTTTACTTACCCCCCCTAAAGCTGTCAAAATTTCATTGGTTTTAGTTGTTAAGTCAAAAGTGTGCTCACCGTCTTTATCATTCCCTACGGAATCGTCATCACAATCGTGTAAGTCAGCAATGGTTATTTCTGGCGGAAGGTCATCGACAATCAAATCAAAGCTCCCAAAGTTTTCAGATAAACAGCCGGTATTGGTGTTTACAACCCTAAAATACATTGTTTGGGGGTTTGTTGTATTGGTGTAGGGTACAGCCGTTGAGATGCTGTCAGCAACATTTGCCGTATTGGTTTCATAATAAAAGACGTTTCGGTCAACAACGCTTAGCAGCATATCTTTTCTTTGTTGTATTAGATCAAAGTCAGCCTCATTGGTGTCACTGCTGTCGCCATCTAGGTTGTTATCACAAGCCATGATATCATTGGCGGGGATTAACGCTGGTAAGTCATTAACGGTGATGGTAATACTGTCCTCACAAACCACACCATTTACCCTGACTTCATAAAAATAGGTTGTGGTAACCGAAGGTGTTTCTACAATGCTGTTACTTGTCATCCCTTTAATCTGAGTTTTTGTGCCGCCCGCCTCTTGCTTGTACCAATTCACTCCAGACAGTCCAGAAAACTCAACTACAGCTCTGGAGTTACCATTGTTTTCGCCAATATCGTTGAAAAATTTTCCCATTTGGGGATTGTAATTAAACTGCCCGTAATCTTCATCACCATTTTCTGAGCAACCCTGAGAACACTGCGGCGGAGAGTCATTAGGCTCTTCTTGGTAAGAAGTAGAAGGATTATCATACCACAAATCCCAAGCTGGATCAAGGTCTCGGCCATCTAACCATCGCCAACCTTTATCAATCTCTTCAGGATTGCCTTTTAGACCAGGGTATTGTTTTAGCCCAAGCCAAAACCGTCCAGATGTATTATAATTATTTGCCACCAAAGCATCCCATACAGCGTCGTGTTCGGCAATCGTATTAATTTGATACATTGTTGCTCCAGGACCGAAACTCGATATAAACTCATCAGCATCATTCCAATTTTGGACAGTAGGATCATAAAAATAAGCTGACCCCGAATATTCCAAAAACCTTGTGAGTGTAGGGTTATCAGCCTCAAATTCACTTACCGTTTGAGGCACCCCATTTACTTTTAATACAATACTTTCACCCATACAAACAGCGTTATTATCTGCAACTATTACTGGCGAAGAGATAAGCACATTTGTTTTTGAGCGTAACAGACTTTCGCCTCCTAAGCTATTGAAGGCGCTAACATAATAATCCGCTCCATTACTCAGCAAAACATTATTGTTTAAGGGACTTCCTCCAGTCTCATTTTCATAAATATTGATATCAGTTTGACCAATGAGAGCTTTTAAATCCCCAACATCCCCTATATCACAAAATGCATAAAGCTTTTCTAAAATAGGAGCTGTTGGCACGGCTAAAACGGTTAGTGTAGCTTCAACTGACGAAGAAGTACACAAATACATATTACCGCTAATTAAAACAGAAAACTTTTTTCCGTCTAAACTAGTATCAGAAGTTTTTACATTGAGAGTTGTACCGTCTGAGGAAATATTAAATATGGCATCATTTGAAATGGGAACTCCGTCCATTAGCCATTGAATATTATTCGCATTATTAAAAGCGACAGTAAAAGCAGCAACTTCTCCTTCACTGATAGAAGTAGCTTTTGGCTCTAAAGAAAACTCTGGAATAGGGCCTGGCTCTTGGAAGTCAAATACGGCATTATTATTAAAGTCTCGTACAGCTTGCGTATAATCATAACCCGAATAAACAACGCGCCCACGTTCGTCAGCAGATGAAGTAGCGCTCGAGGGGTTATAAAATATAGGACTTACACCAGCTAGGCCATCATTGTCCATATCTTCAAAACCGGCTTCAATTACATCAAAACAGCCATCACCATCACTATCATTATCTAAATAATCAGGGATAGAATCTCCTCCAGTCAACGTTGAATCTGTATTTAGCGGAAGATCAAAAAATGAAATTAAAAAAGTTAATTTTCCATCATCAGTCAAATTATTTAATTTATGGCTAATAGTGATATCTGAAATCTTGCTGCCAACTACTGTAATATCACTCGCCCCGCTTACAGAAGGATTAAATTTCCCAAGTATTGAATTACTGGTATAATATGCTATCCCAGACTCAAAGCCACCGTCATAATCAGTATCAACAAAAAAATCATTTTCAATATTTATAAGAGAAATTGTTTTATTCGTGTCTGAAGTTTGAATTTTTATAATTTCATTATCGACTCGTGATGAAGCGTCCAGAAAAGAAACCTGAATATTCGACGGCTGACTAAAATTAAGCGTATAGTTATTTACCGCAGATGCATTAGCGGGGATTGTAATCGTTATCGAACCAGTATTGCCGCCCACTATTGAACTGCCTGATGACAATGAAACCACACTATTTACAGAATACCCAGATGGCAATGAAACGGATTTATTTGTTGCTGCTGGAACTACCGGGTTATAAGGATCAATTAAATTAAAAACAAAACTACCCCCAGATTCTTCGCTATCAAGCACACCATCATTATCTTCATCTAAGTCTAGATTATCTGGAATGCCATCATCGTCATTATCTTCTGGGCAATTTCCAATATAAACCGGATTTGAAACTAGGGTCTCAGAAATACTACCACAAAAAAATACTCCTCGCAACTGGTACCATCCAATTTGCGAAGGAGTTAATGAATTAATATTTGCAGTAGACGGAATCTTCTGCCATTTAGCCGGATCCTCTTCAGCATCCGGGTTATACCACCACTCGAAAGAGTCTAGACCGCTTACACCGCTTGCATTTAATGTTAGGTTATTTTGAAGACATGGACCAAGGGCAACAAGATCTACATCAAAAACAAACTCTGGGGCAGATTGAAACCCTGAATAAAACCCTCCTGAAGTAGAGGCGCCCCGGTATGTGAAATAAGAAACATATAGCTCGCCAGTACTATTTACATCATATAAATTTTGATCAAGCCCAGAAATTCGATAAGTAACATAGTTTTGGTTCTCTGTAGATTGTGCGCCGTTAAGCAAAGATCCATTTAAAAACACATCATTTCCAGTTTCTGCAACAATCCCAATGCCTCCATTTTGTGGATTTGTTGGACCAATTCTATTAATAAATGGAATATTGTTGATTTCACCTTTTGCGGTGCAGTTTAAGGGTGGCACCACAAACATTCCCTGATTTGGCTCAGGATTATTTAGCCTACTTGGCACTCCTCCAATTACCTGAAATGCCATAACAGGATCTGACGTAACCACATACATATTGTCATTATTGTTATAAGCATCCCCTTCTATTACAGCGTAATCCCCTGTAATTGGAGTTGCAGGCCCATTATTAGCCACGTAAGTCGTTCCAGCTACCAGAGGCACCAAAACAATATTTTCTATACTGTAATAAGGATTGCCTCCCACAGTTTTCGGAGACTCACCTCTTATAAAAATAAACTCTTTCCCAGCATTTTCTGTGCCTACTAGCTGATCAATGCCGTAGTCGTGACCCATGCCAGTCCCATTTGTACCAGTAGTACTTCCTGAAATAACAGCAACATCTTTAGTTGATGTTAATTTACCCCCAATTAGACCGTCAATATTGTTAGGGTCATTTACTGCTTCTAAAATTCCTACAAAACTTTCGTTTTTCTCAAGTTTAAATGACACAGGGTAAGATCCGCGGTAGTTTGAAAGCGCAACTCCTTTTGGAAATTCGACCGTAACCTCAGTATCGTCCTCAATAGCCATTACAGAAAAGAAGTTATTATATTCGACTTGTATGGGATTAAAATTTACAAAACCACCAAAAAGAAAGGAATCACTAAGCGCCGCCCCTCCCTTAGAGACAATAGCTCCCGCCTGAGCCTGGCTTTGAAGCCGAACAGAAACATAAATAGGCTTTTCAGCCTCAATAATATACCCCTTATCATTAAGAATAGCTGCGCCTAGGGACTCAGGAATTACTAGTTGCGTATCCCACATGCCTATAAGGCTTGTTACCCCGCCGGGCAAACGTATATTCTCTTCAGCGGGGGCATTATTTGAAACCGTTTTGTAAATGTAATCTGACCGCGCAGCTCCAACAGGCTTTATAACAACAGTGATTGGATTAACACTTGGGGTTGAAATATAAATAAATTGGTCTTCCGGCTCACTGTTTCCTAATTGAGTAGTCACCGATATAGGAGGTATGTAATGTACTTTGCTTAGCTGAGCAAATAAAGCCATGGGCAAGCACAAAAAGGCAGCAATAACGCAAATCGGTACTATATTACGAAACAACTTTAGCATAGGTTTATGTAACTTGCACGAATGTAATGAATTCTTTACATGTCTTATAAGAAAAAACCAGTTACTAGACTCACGTCCCTTTTTTTGATGTTTGTTGCTACAGCAACAGCACAATATCGCATGCCTATATATACCGATTATCTCAGCGATAATTATTACATATTACATCCTGCTATGGCTGGCGCTCATTATGAGGGCATGAAGATTAGAACATCTTTTAGAACGCAGTGGTTGGAGATCGCAAACGCACCCTCTATGCAGACGTTAAACGCGCACGCAAGAATAGGCGACAAAGCAGGGGTTGGTGGTATGCTTTTCAATGACAAAAATGGCTTTCATTCTAGGACAGGAATACAAGCAACATATGCGCACCATATTAACACCTACAGAGATGTAGACGAAGTAAACCAACTATCTTTTGGAGTTACGGTAGGCGGCTCTTTTCATCAACACGACCAAACGGCTTTTGCCTCTTCCTCTGAAGCGGTGGTAAAAGGAGGGGAAGTGAATAGTTCAAGTATGTATGTTGATGTTGGGATGACGTATAATTTGGTTTCTTTTTACACGCATCTTACCGTTCAAAATCTTGTTTTTGTAGGCAAAGATATCAGCGATCAAGTATTGCTTGAAAGACCAAGTCGTTTTTTGGTGTCGGCAGGAAACTTTTTTGAAATGAACCCCAGGTGGGCTTTGGAGCCTTCCTTTTTGGTTGACTATATCGAATATGTAGACCGTCCCAATGTTGATGTAAGTTTAAAATCACACCATAGCATTCGTCAAACACAATTGTGGCTGGGCACTTCTTACCGAAAAGGACTTACGGATACGCTAACCAACAGCGCAACCGCAGCTTACAGCGAACCATTCACCCAATTTACCCTTTTAACAGGCGTAAAACACCAAAATTGGACGTTTTCATACGCATACACCGTCGGGGTCGGAGACATAAAAATCAACAACACAGGCTTTCACCAGTTTACACTCGGCATCGAATTTTTAAGCGATAAATACCGCCCAACCATAATACGAGGAATTCTGTAGCTTTGCCTTATGAAAACGTATACACACATAGTTCTACTCCTTCTTTTATTCACAACAACACAAAACACCTATGCTGAAGTGTGGGGAAGTACAGGACACCGTGTAATAGGCGCTGTCGCCCAAAAACACCTAACCCCAAAAGCGGCCCAGCAAGTAAAGGAACTTCTAGGCGGCATGTCACTCGCCTTTGTTTCTACCTATGCCGATGAAATTCGCTCTGACAATAGATATGACCACCTAGCGCCTTGGCATTATGTCAACATGGATCAACACACGCGATACCATGAGGCGGAAAAAAACCCCAAGGGTGATATCGTAATCGCTATTAAAAGCTGTATTGAAACCCTAAAAAACCCAACCGCATCAAAAGAAGACAAGGCTTTTTATCTAAAGTTACTTGTGCATTTTATAGGTGACATACACCAACCGTTCCATGCGGGCAGAAAGGAAGATAGAGGCGGAAATAGCATTGACCTTTTTTGGTTTGGTAAACGCACCAACCTCCACCGATTATGGGATACCGATCTGATTGAGCATTATAACATGAGCTACAGCGAACTGGCAGCTCATCTGCCAAAACGCACAACAGACGAAAAAGCCGTTGTCATGGCAGCGCCCTTACTGGATTGGGTGAACCAATCTCAAGACCTTGCGAATGCCCTTTATGACAAAACACCGGAAGGCACCAGACTGGGGTATGTTTATCATTATCAACATTTCCAAACGGTTCGCGAGCAGCTCTTAGATGCCGGATTGCGTCTTGCCGCTACGCTAAATGCCATTTTTGACCCAGCAGATTAATGGTTGAAATCGAGCGCAAATTTTTGGTAGATAACCCAGCGCAAGCCCTTCTTTCTGCACGCCATTCTTTTCACATTTTTCAAGGCTATATTTCCAACGACCCAGCACGTACCGTTCGCCTACGCATTGGGGAAGGCAAGGGGTTCTTGACTATCAAAGGGGCATCTTCGGCCGAGGGCACCACCCGCTTAGAATGGGAGCAAGAAATACCCTTAGCGGAAGCAAAAGCATTGATGCCTTTGTGCCTGCCTGGCCTTATCCAAAAGACAAGGCACCACGTTGTTGACCAGCAACAACTTTTTGAGGTCGACGTTTTTGAAGGCGCACTTACGGGCTTGGTCATTGCCGAGATTGAACTTAAAAACCCCAAGGATAAAATTCAGCTTCCTGCATGGATTGGTAAAGAAGTTACGGGCGATAAACGTTACTACAACAGTCACTTAGCCGTTCACGGCATGCCGTCTTAAAATCCAAGGTCGCTAAGGTCTTCGTCTTTAAAGAATGATTTTTGTTGTCGCGCCAACGACAACGAGTCACAGTCAAGCGGGATAGATACATACGCTGGCGCTTCAAACGGCTCTTGTGATACGGTTAGTGTAGAGTCTGCATAACAAGCTTTCATATAGCTTGCCCAAATAGGCAGGGCCATCGTCGCGCCCTGACCATAGGTAATGGTCTCAAAGTGGGTTGCGCGATCTTCGCCCCCTACCCAAACACCAGTAGCCAAATTTGGGACCATGCCAATAAACCAACCATCACTTTGGTTCTGTGTGGTTCCTGTTTTTCCGGCGATGGGGTTTTCGAAGGCATAGGGATAGCCTGTGACAATATCCCTAAAAATGGGATTTGTTTTGTCTGCACCCACATGGCGTAGTCGAATACCTGAACCAGCTTCCGTTACCCCTTCAAGTAGCTTTAAGGTTACATAGGCAGATTCCTCACTCAACACATCTTTTGTTTCAGGGGTTGCTTGATAAATTACGGTGCCGTTTTTGTCTTCAATACGCGTGACCAAAACGGGCTTAACATAAATTCCTTTGTTTGCAAAACTGGAATAGGCCCCAACCATTTCATAAACGCTCAAATCCGCCGAGCCAAGGGCAATGGCAGGCACACTGGGAATATAAGAGGTTACACCCAAGTTTCGGGCAAGGTTTGCAACAGGTCTTGGCCCCACTTTGTCAATAAGGCGCGCACTTATGGTATTAACCGAATTTGCAAGTGCATTTTTAAGCGTTCGTTTTCCGATATACCTGTCACCAGAGTTTTTAGGACACCACGCATCGTGAGCACCAAATTTGGCGGGTTCAACACAGTAATAACCGTCTGGCAGCGAATCACAAGGAGAGAGTTTTAATTGATCAATGGCAGTAGCATACACAAAGGGCTTAAAGGTAGAGCCAATTTGTCTTTTCCCCTGCATCACGTGATCGAACTGAAAATGGCGGTAGTTTATGCCACCAACCCACGCCTTAACGTGACCCGACTGTGGCTCCATTGACATCATGCCCGCACGCAAGAAGTGCTTGTAGTATCTAATGGAATCGGTTGGTGTCATCACCGTGTCAATATCTCCGTTCCAGCCAAAGACTTCCATTTCGGTAGGTTCGTCAAAACTTGCCAAAATGCCTGCTTCGTCTATTCCTCGGGCTTTCATCTTTCGCCAGCGTTCCGAACGTTGCTTGGCTTGTTCCATGATGCGTTCAATCTCGTCGTCTTTAATTTCCAAAAACGGGGCTGTTGGATTAAACGCCTCACTATTTTGTCTAAAAAACTCTTTTTGTAATGTTGACATATGCGCACCTACGGCTTGTTCTGCGTAGGTCTGAAGCCTAGAATCTATGGTGGTATAGATGCTCAACCCGTCTAAATAGAGGTTGTATGAACTGCCGTCTTCTTTAGGGTTGTTAGCTATCCAGGACCGCATGAACTTTTGCAGGTAGGCTCTAAAATAAGTTGCGATACCTTCTCTGTGTGATTGCGGATTAAAATCGACTTCAATCGGCAGCGCCGCCAAAGAGTCTTTTTCTTTTTGGTCAATCAAGTTGTTGCGTAACATTTGCTGATAGACAATATTTCGTCTTTCTCGAACAAGTTCGGGTCGCCTTAAGGGGTTGTACAACGATGAATTTTTAAGCATTCCGACCAGCATGGCGGATTCGCTTAAAGACATTTCCTTTGGCATTTTTGAGAAGTATATAGCGCTTGCAGAGCGAATACCGTCGGCATTATAATTAAAATCATAAATGTTTAGGTACATGGTAATAATTTCGCTCTTGGTGTACCTGCGCTCCAATCGAATGGCAATGACCCACTCCTTGATTTTTTGAATAACGGCCTCTAATTTATTACGTGAACGCACGCCCGTAAAAAGTTGACGCGCCAGCTGCTGGGTAATGGTACTTCCGCCACCCTTGCTCCCAAGATAAAACAATGCCCTAGCCGTACCTTTAAAATCAATACCCGAATGGCTGTAAAAGCGCTCGTCTTCGGTAGCGACAAGCGCATCAATCATGCTGCTTGGAATTTCGTCATAGGATATGGGGGTACGGTTGTCGTTAAAATAAAATTTTCCCAAGACCGTATTGTCTGCAGAAATGATTTGGGTAGCCAAATTTGTTTTGGGATTTTCCAGTTGCCTAAAGTCTGGCATTGTCCCAAGCAAGCCTGCAGAGGCAGCGCCAAAGATGCCAGCAACTCCTAGCGTGCCAGCGGCAAAGGCAATCCAAATAAATCGAACAAACTTGCGGTATTTGGTATTTTTAGTCATTTGGCGCAATTCTTATTTCTAATCCAATTTGGTGTAGTCCCACAAGCATGCTGTCAGCAACAACGCTGTCATTAGGACGAACTGCAGGACGCAATCTAAACAAATAGTTTCCTGGCTCTTCAAACAAGAACCGTTCCATATATGCAAGTCTTAGCTCGTGCAGATACATTCCAGCACCCAACCAACTGCCATCGGCATTGGCCAACCTATAATTAAGGGTGTCGTATTGGGTTAGCCCTTTGGGTGTTGTCAGCTCAGCGATAAAGAAAATGTTTGCATAAGGGTAGTCGTTGTCGTGGCGTAGAATCCAATACAGTGAAGCCTCGCTATCGGCCAAGCGATTTTTATATGAAAATGTTTTCCACTGGTCTTGTGGCCATCCCTCGTTTGGAAGCTCATTAAAAATAAGCTCACTAGAAGTATCGCAGCTGCCCGTCAACACACCTAAAACAAAAAGTAAGAAGCATTTCTTCACGATGGGTTTAGGGTCTTTAGGTGATGGGCACGCCCTTTTTTAAATATTTTATTGCTGTTGTGTGTGCCTTTTCTGAGCGCTCTTTGTTTGTCCTCGGGTAAGGCAACAACAGCGGCACAGCTGTCAGAACAACAATTGTCATGTTTTTCAGCACACGATGGACATTGAATGAAAAGCAGATGGCAGTCGTCGTTTGCACAATTGACATGGGTGTCACAAGGAGAACCGCATTGGTGACAAGTGGCGATTACATCGTCAGAAATAGCCTCGCTTCTGCGCTCGTCAAAGACAAAGTTCTTGCCGATAAACTTATTGTCCAAACCTTGATTTTTCACCTGCCGCGCATATTCAATGATGCCGCCTTCGAGCTGGTATACACGCTCAAACCCTTTGTGTTTGAAATAAGCACTGGCCTTTTCACAACGAATTCCGCCAGTACAATACATCACCAAATTTTTATTTGATTTGTGTTCAGACAAGTCCTTTTCAATGATGGGCAACGAATCACGGAAGGTGTCCACATCGGGTGTGATGGCGCCTACAAAATGCCCAATTTCACTTTCATAATGATTGCGCATGTCCACCACAATGGTGTCCTCTGCACTAGTAAGCGCATTGAATTCCGCAGCGTTGAGGTGTACGCCTTTGTTAGTCACATCAAAGGTGTCATCGTTCAGGCCATCGGCAACAATCTTGTCACGCACTTTTATTTTAAGCTTTAGAAAAGATTTGTTGTCTTGCTCGATCGCAATGTTTAGACGCACGTCTTTTAAAAAAGCGATGGTATCCAAATGTTTTTTAAACGCATCAAAACGTGGAGCAGGTAACGATAGTTGTGCGTTGATTCCTTCGTGAGCCACATAAATTCTTCCAAGAACACCTAAGGCATCCCAGCTCATAAACAGTTGGTCTCTAAATTCAGACGGATGTTTGATGTGGGCGTAGGCGTAGAAGGATAACGTTAATCGTTCTTCTCCCGCCTCGTCGATTAGGGCAGCGCGTTGTTTGGCGCTTAATGTATTGTACAGTTGCATGCTATACAGGATTAAGGTTATGCAGCAAAGATATCAAATTAAATATCGTCAGAAAAAAGCCAAACAATTGGAAAAATTGTACTTTAGCGTCACTACTAAAAAATGACTTATGAGTAACGAAAAAGAAGCTAAACTTAAAGCACTTCAATTAACCCTAGACAAACTTGATAAAGCCTATGGTAAAGGCACCGTCATGAAAATGGGGGATAACGTTACAGAAAATATAGAAGCCATTTCATCGGGGTCTATTGGTCTAGACGTTGCCCTTGGCGTTGGAGGGTATCCACGTGGCAGAGTGGTCGAGATTTACGGGCCAGAATCATCGGGTAAAACAACCCTAACACTGCACGCCATAGCCGAATGCCAAAAGATAGGTGGCATTGCTGCATTTATTGATGCAGAACACGCGTTTGATCGCTACTATGCCAAAAATCTTGGCGTTCAAATCGATGATCTTATCATCTCACAACCCGATCACGGGGAACAAGCTTTGGAGATTGCCGACAACTTGATCCGTTCGGGGGCTGTTGATATTGTTGTTGTGGATTCTGTAGCAGCACTTACGCCAAAAAGCGAGATAGAAGGTGAAATGGGCGACTCTAAAATGGGATTACACGCACGCCTTATGTCACAGGCTTTGCGAAAACTAACCGCATCCATCAGTAAAACAAACTGTACCGTTATTTTCATCAACCAGTTGCGTGAAAAAATTGGCGTCATGTTTGGCAACCCAGAAACTACGACGGGTGGAAACGCATTGAAGTTTTATGCATCGGTTCGCTTGGACATTCGTCGTTCTACGCAAATCAAAGACAGTGCGGGCGCTGTTTTAGGAAACAAAACACGTGTTAAAGTGGTCAAGAATAAAGTTGCACCACCCTTTAAATTGGTTGAGTT
>ERZ802822.90-NODE-90-length-67663-cov-14.647531_pt1 | contig 67663 bp, 66 predicted proteins | sample MGYA00345649_ERZ802822 | MGnify/ENA primary metagenome ERZ802822 (study PRJEB30503, sample SAMEA104212359) | marine metagenome | biome: Westerlies Biome; feature: [SRF] surface water layer (ENVO:00010504) within the epipelagic zone...; material: water... | reverse complement strand
CCTTCGTGACGCGGAAGCTCATCGGCGAAGCGTCCGAAGCAACCGGGTCGGTAGGTGCACCAGCTGCCGTTGGAAAGGGCGTCATCACCCCAGTCGTGACCAAACGTGGACAACAGACGGACCCCAGGCATGAATTCCTCGAGAACGGTCTGCCACTCAGAGAGCGGCTTCTCCAGGGCACCGGGCTCGAGACTGAATCCGGCCAACACCGAATGCTGCTCGCCGCGCTTGTAGGTGAAGCTGCCGATCAGGGGTGAATCGGTGGATCGGGACAGGGTCATCACCGCTCCGGGGTCACCCTCCACCTCGAAAAACACCTTGTATCCGCCCCCGACATGCTTCAGCTGCGAAGCCTCTTGCTTCACCGTCGAGAGCGGCGGATCAAACGAAACGCTGTTCAACACATTGAGCGGCACAGTCACCACAGCACGCTTGGCAGTCACAACCTCACCGTTCACGGTTGTCACGGACACACCGGTCGCTGAGTGCTGAACAGAGGACACAGACGTGTTCAGCGCCACTTCAAAAGCACCATCTTCTGCAATCGCAGAAACGAGAGCGCCAGTCCCGTTCGTGAACTTGTAACGGGCAGCAGTGTCGTTGAACAGTTCGTAATTCCAGCCAGTCAGCGACCAGCAACGCATCATCTCCACATAGGAAGCATTCTCAGGTTGATTCATCGAAAGAATCTCGAGCATGCCCCCGACAGCAGTCCGCTGCAGGGGAGTGAGCTCCAGAGCATTCATCCGATCAGCCACCGTCTGAGCATCACATTCGACAATCGCCTCACGCGTGTGACGGGAGTCGTAAGGGAGCTCCCACACCGCCTTGGATGCTGCAAAAAACTGATGAAATCCATCAACAAATTCAGCCAGCTGGTCTTCACGCAGGTCATGCACCTGATCGCCGGTCTTGATCGCAATCCGCTCAGCAGCACAGCCGGGGGTTTCCTGAATCTCAAGGCCATAGCGTTCTTTTTCCGCCCAGACGAATGGCTGGGTCCAATGAATCCAGGTTCCACCGAGTTCCACCGCAAAACCATTCACCTCCTTGTGCCAGGTCCGACCGCCGAGGCGATCGCGAGCTTCCAGAACAAGGGTGGTGAGTCCGCGCTTTTGAAGATCCCGAGCAGCCGTGATCCCGGCGAAACCACCGCCGATCACAACAACATCAACAGAGCGATTGAATGCCACAATTAGAGAGAAAAATGGTACGTCTGGAGTGAACGGAAGTCTTCATCCGGGCAACATCAGCCACCCGGATGGGTTACACGGGTTGATCAGACCTTTTCGATCGATCCGAGCTTCCAGGTGCGCTTGAACCAGGGATCCAAAGGCCCATACAGGCGGAAGATGCCGAACCAGCCTTTGCCGGGCACGGTCTTGATCCAGTTCTGCTCCTGACCAGCTGGTGCTTCGGGGCCAAAGTAAAGATCAATGCTGCCATCAGCATTCTTCACCATGTCCTTGTTGCGCTTGTTGTTCTTGCTCGGGTAAGGCATCTCCTCGCTCTGAAGCATGGAACGCGTCTGTGGGTCGTACACAACAAAGGAGAAGAAATCCTTCGCTGGTGCATTGGCAGGAATGGTGAGTTTGTAGGTCTTGGAGCCATCCAGATACTCACCGTCGCCATCCCGGGAGGAGAAGGCGTACTGGGAGCCCACTCCAGGGAGCTCCAAAGCCATCGCCGGCGTGTTCACCGTGGCCAGATAGAAGAACAGGGTGCGGCCGTCCATGTCACGGCCACCATTGCCGCCATTCACGAGCCATTCGTGGCTACCGCCAGGGAATCCGGTTTGCCAATAACCCGCTTTTTCGGGATAGAGGTAGTAACGGGGATCCACTGGTGCGAACAGAATCGATCGGGCAGCAGCATTGCCGATCTGCACCGCTTCGGTGAGAAGTTTCTTCTGCTCCTCAGAGGGTTGGAAAGGCTTGCCCTTCTGAATCCCAATCGCGGATGCCATGCCGAGCAATTCCGGGGAGAACATCTCAGTGGGCTCCCGTTGAATCACTTCATCCAGTTCCTCATAGAACTTGAAGTTGTTGGCGTGAATCGTGTTCACCGACCAGTCAGTGAGGTTTTTGAAGGTATTGGCCGGAGGGTTGTCCTTCTTGGCGTAGGGATAAACCTTGAGGCTGTTTTTGAACGCGTTCTTGGCCGTATCTGTTTTGCCTTCCTGATCCAGGAAACCGCGAAGGATCAGCCAGTTGATCTTGCTCGGGGTCTTGGCCACGAAATAGCCCTCCGTGCTTGCCGGTGCCTCCTGACCTGGGCCAAGAATCAGATACTTGCCACCCTTGCCTTTGTCCGGTCCAGGACCACCCATGTCCACCACAAAGCGGAAGAAGGCATCATTGACCGTTCCAGGCCCTGTACCGGCGGGAACTTCCACCACCATGGGCCCATCACTCAGATCCATGAATGCCGAGGCATACACGGTGTCCGTGTTGCCGGTAAGCCAGAGCGACTTGGAGCTCATCAGATCGTCAAAGATGCCGATGTCCTGGTTCGGCTTCATGCCGTAACCATCGCGATGGCCCACGTACAGCATCTCCAGCGAGGCAGCCGGCATGAAGTTCAGGAATGTCTGAACGCCACGGCCGAGATCCACCTGACGGCGGGCCTTGAGCATGGTTTCGTCATCGGGGAAACCATCGAAATAATTGAACGTGCCGATTCGGGTTTGAACCGAATCGGGCGTCAACACATCAACAGGGATTGGCGTGTTGTACCCCTTGGGGATGTGGTTGTCGGCTTTGAGAACAACTCCACTTCCGACTACGAGCAGAGCGGAAGCGAGAACAAGCTGAAGGCGGGTGAAGCGTTTCATGGGAGAGTGAAAGGTGGGAGAGACTTCAGGCATGACAGGGCTCACTTGACCTGCTCGATGTTGTTGAGCTTCCAGCTCTGATCAAACCAGGGCTTCAAAGGGCCATACAGGCGAAAGGCCATGAACCAGCCCTTGCCGGGAACCGTCTCGATCCAATTGGCCTCCTGACCGGCCGGAGCCTTCGGACCGAAGTAGACGTCGACGGATCCATCGTCATTCGCAACCATGTCTTTGTTGCGCTGGCTGTTCTTGGCTGGGAACGGCTGGCCGGTCTGCAGCTGAGAGCGGGTCTGAGGGTCGTAGACAACGATCGACCAGAAATCTTTCGCCGGCGGATTCTTATCGATGGTCAGCTTGTAGGTCTTGCTGCCATCGAGATAGTTGCCCTCACTGTCAGTACCGGCGATGGCGTACTGAGAACCGACACCCACCATCTCCAGCACCATGGCCGGGGTGTTCACCGTGTAGGCCCAGAAGAAGTTGTTGCGCGCATCAAGGTTGCGCCCACCTTTGCCCCCATCCTTCAGCCATTCGTAACTGCCACCGGCAAAGGCTGAGAACCACTGCGGGTTGCCTTCGTAGATGAGTGCGTCTTCGCCGCGGGGCGTCACCATGTCGGAGCGAACGTAGGCAACACCCACCTGAACTGCTTCCTCCAGGAGCTTCTTGTCGGCCACTGAGGGATTGAACGGCTTACCCTTTTCCATGCCAATGGCAGACGCCAGGCCGCGGATCTCTGGGTCGAGGAAATCGATCGGTTCGCGCTGAATGACGCGGTTGAGCTCATTGAAGAACTCGAAATTATTGGCATGAACGGTGTTGTAAACCGCATCACCGCCCTCGACGAAAGTCATCTCAGGAGGATTGTCCTTCTGAGCCAGGGGGTAGAGGCGGACTCCTTGTTTGTAGTTCGCCACAGCCTGATCCGGCTTGCCCTCTTCATCGAGGAAGGCCCGCATGATCAGCCAGTTGGAATAGGTGGGAGAGCGGAAGACGAAATAGCCATCGGTGTTCTCGGGCTCCTTATCATCAGGGCCGAGGATCAGATACTTGCCGCCTTTTCCCTTGTCCGGCCCGGGAGCTCCGGTATCGGCCACAAAGCGGAAGTAGGCATCATTGATGGTTCCGGGTCCTAGACCAGCCGGCACTTCGATCACCAGCGGACCGGTCTCTTTCAGATTGAAGAAGGTGGAGCCGTAAACCGTGTCGGTGTTCCCCGTGAGAAACAACGGCTTGGAGTTCAGCGGCGACATCAACATGACCTTGGTGTGCCCATCCACGCCCATCTCGGCATGACCGTGGCGCAGCATCTCGATGCTGGCCGCAGGCATCATCGTGAGAAACGTCTCATAAGCCCGGATGAACTTGAGGTTGTCAAAACTGGCCTCGGCGGTGGCCGCATCGGGCATGCCGTCAAAGAAGTTGAACGTGCCGGCACTGGTCTCCACCGAATCCGGCGTCATCAGCTCGTCCGGAATGGCCGTGGTGTACCCCTCAGGCACATCACCACTGCCCTTGTTCATGGCCTGCGTTCCGGCATCAGGCTTGCTCGAACAGCCAACGGCAAGCATCGCTGCAAGCGTGACAGTGGAGAGTCCTTTGAAGACCGGACCGAACCGACGCGTCTTGGTCATCCGAAGAAAGGATTCATTCCATTGCAAATTAGAGATACTGCCGCGAGCTGACCGTCAAGAAGGCAACGCGGATGGTCCAATTTGTACGCATTTCAAAAAATTAAAACAATCCGTTGATCTGCGTTGTGCTGGGCGCAGAAGCCTACCTGCGTTCAAAGTGCTCCCAGCACATCAGAGATGATTCAATCCTTCGCAGGTTGCAACTCGGGGCGCACCCAGCTGCCATCAAAATAGGCAGGCTTCGGGTTGTAAATCCTGAAGGTTGCATTCCAGCCCGGGTAAATCTCCAAATAGTTAGGTTGCGTCTTATCACCACCAAAATTAAGCGTCACTTCACCCTGGGCGTTGGCCTTGGCAAATGCACTGTTCACATTGAAATTCTCCCCAACCGGGAATCCATCTTTGTCGTACACCGTGAGCGACCAAAAAGCATTGTCGCCATTCGGAACATCTTTGAGTATCAACGATTGAGGTTCAGATGATGATGGTGTGTAGAACAGATAAACAGCCCCTTCCTTTGGCAATCCGCCGATCCCCACAGCTACACCCATGTTGTTCTGCTCCGGGGTGATCTCTCCCTTACGGCCAAACAGGTCTTCCGACTTCACACCTTTCTCATTACGTTCGTTGTTGTAGTCCGCTCGCAGGGCAAGCATCTGATCCTGGTTCCATGGGTGAGCCAAGGCCATTTCACCAGAATCCGCCTGCTGCACCGATAGCTTCGCCTGCAGGGCCTGCGCCTTGGCTACATCAGCAGGATCCTGAATATTCACGCCCGTGCGAAAAGCCACCATGGCGTAGCGACTGCCCACATCGTCCTGCGTGAGGGTGTAGGCACCAGGATTTTTGTTCACATAGGTGTAACCCTGTGCATTCACAACCATGGCGCTCTGATAACGACCCCCCGTCTCCGGCAGAGTGAATGTTGCCGGACTTGTCAGATCGAGAATCAACCAAGAATAGAGCGTATCAAAGTTGATTCGGATCACCGTACGATCTTTTGGATCGGCAGGCTGGGTTTCATGGGCGATCACGCCCAGCCCACTGCTGCAAGTCGCTGCAGCAACTTTGGCGAGGTATTTGGTGAACACCGTCTGCGTTTCAGCATCTGCAAAATTCAGCTTCGTCACCGGAGCAGGTGCGTCACTGGCCATCACCAAAGCAGGCTTTGGACATTGCTGGGCACGAAACGATGGCATGAACGGCAGGGAGAGGTCTGCGGCAGACATGACTGCCAGACCAAAACCCGCCGCCATCAGAGAAACAAAACGAGGAGAGAAACGATTCATGTTTGAAGGGGAATGAAAATGCCGAACAATTCAAAAAGGTCGACCTTGGGCTGACCTGATCAAGGAATCACTGCGCGGGTTGAAACTGCGGAGGGATCCAGCTGCCATTGAAATAAGCCTCGGTTGGAGAGTAAATTCGCAGCACAACATTCCAGCCAGGGTAGATATCAAGATAGTTGTCCTTACTCTTATCACCTCCAAAGTGAATTACGTACTCACCTTTTTCATTTTTCTTCGCGAAAGCGCTGTTCACATTGTATTTTTCACCCACTGAAAACCCTTGCTTGTCATAGACAGTGACCGACCAGAAAGCTCGTGGGTCGCTGGGAACATCTTTCAAGGTAAGGGTTTGAGGATCAGTGGAATCCACAACTTTGGGAATGGGATACACCGCTCCCTGCTTGGTGAGCCCACCCCAACCAACAGCAACACCAAAATTACGCATCTCCTCGCTGATCTCTCCCTTCTTACCAAAGGCCATCTCGGAGGTCACACCCTCAGGCTGCAAGCGTTTGTTGTAATCAGCACGCATCGCCAGGATTTCATCCATGTCGTATTTGTTTTTTGCAACAAATTCGCCCTTCTCCGCTTGCTCCAAGCCAATCTGATCCTGGACTATCCCAGCTTTTTTAAGATCTTCAGGATCCTGCATGTTCACCCGAGTGCGCACAAGGACCAACACATAACGACTTCCCATCGACTCTTTGGTGAGTTGATATCCACCGGGATTCGCACTCTCCAGCGGAATCCAATGTTCCTCGTTCACCACTTCGAGGATCTGATAACGGTCGGTCTCAGGGAGCACGACCATGGCGGGGCTATTGAGATCCAGAACAGCAAAGGAATAGAGGGTATCGAAATTCGGTCGCAAAATAGTGCGTTCCTTCGGATCCATTGCACCCTTCTGATGCAGGAACAGACCCATGCCATCCGCGCAGGTGCCTTTGGCGATTTTGCGCACATAGTCCGCGAGGATCACTTCCGTTTCCGCCACGGCATAGTTGGCCTTGGTGACCGGAGTTACTTCGTTGTGGTTCATAGCCACAGCTGGAGACGGGCAATCCTTGGGACCAGACTCAGTGAGACCAGCTGGCTGCGGGAGGGTTTTTGCAGCCGCTGGATTGAATGGTGATCCGAAGGTTGCGGTCAAAAGACCCAGGGTTGCGGCAAAGGGAAGCGTTGCGAACAGAGATCGGCGAACACCCTGCAATTTCACAAAAAACACCCATTGATACGCCCGCGAACCATACATATGAATGCCACGATTGAGACCTTGACCAAAATGAATGCTCGATTTGTACAAACACAAAGAATGGTCAGTACAGCTTCAAGTCAAATTTGAAACACGAAGCCATCTCTGAGGGACTGAATCATGGCCAACCAAACATCCCTCAGAAACAAACAGAGATCGATCAGCCAGCCGGAATCAGGAACTGAATCTGGGTTCGGATGGTCCAATCGCCAAGAAGTTCTTCGCCGCCAATCTCAGGCTTGACGACGTTGTAATAACCATGGAGTGACATGTTGATCGGTTGCTTCCCAACCTTGAACACGCGGCCAACACCGGCGCCGACAGGCACCGTCCAGCCATTGTCTTCGTTTTCCCAGTCAGCCGTGATGATTGGTGAAAAGGAGACATACCAGCCCTTCGGCAGGTTGTAGTTGATGAAAGGCTGAAACAGCATCTTGTTCACATCAGCCCGATCTTCATCACCGGCGAACGACCACATGTTGTTCACCAATCCACCGACAACCCAAGGCCCCTTGGTGTAGACACCGACAACGGCAGGACCGGCTGTCCACTTGCCCGACCCGAGGGGACCATCCGAAACAGGGATCCCGACGGTGGGACCGAAACCGATCGTGAAATCACCTTCCATGGTCGGCACAAAGAAGGCCGATGGGTTGATATCTCCGATGCCAACACGCTGCTCCTGATCCCAGCGCTTGAGATAAGGATCACCAGCCTCCGTCACACCAATTTTCGGATCAGCCCAGGGAACACCCAGAAATGGAACGATGGTGCGGGTGACGACCGTCCAGTCATCGCTCAGCTTGAAGGGGAAGACTGGCTGGACATTGACAACGTTCAGAACCTTGTCGTGATCGGCGTCGGGATCAATGGCATTGGGAGCCCATTGGGTATTCGGAGTCGCATTCCACTGGATCGGAATGCTGATCATGCTGGCGATCGGGTTCTGGGCGGCTTTGGCCAGAGCTTCCTGGCTCGGGCCTGATGCCTCAGCAGCGGCAGCCCCGGACGTCTTCGAGCTCCCCGAAGCCTGGGCAATGGTCGACTCCGACGAAGCATCCACAGCCTGCGCCAGATCCTGATCAAAGGTCAGAGGCGTGTGATCGAAGTCCGATCCTGCCGAACGATCAACATCCTCTGCTGATGCCTGCCCGGAAGTGAAGGGAGCCAGGGAAAGCGCCAGGAAAGCGGCAGCTGTAGAAAGCTTCACAAGGAAAGGACTTTTGTTGTGCCCAGCATGCCGAAAAACCGTGTGCAAAAGGTACGAATTGCGCGTGTCTTACTGGACCAGCATTGACAATGCCTTCAGGGCGCTTGGCCAGCTTCAAGCAATTGACCTCTGACCTGTGCCGCAATCGGAAAACCCCGTATGGTCAGGGCGATTGCTTTACAAACTCGCTGAATCTCATGCGGATGTTCCGATCCCTGATCATTCCGATTTCGATGCTTGCATCCTTCGGGCTTTCATCAGCAGCTTTGGCAGAGCAGAGCGAATCTGTGGCTGAGCAAAGCCAGACGGTGCTGATCACGCAGGCAGCGGAGGATGAACCCACGGAAAAGACTGAAGACGACGAAAAGAACTGGCGGACGTACATCGATCTTTACGGTTTTCTTCCCCTGGAGACGACAACCGAAATCAGGGTGATGGGTAATACCAACAGCCAGACCCAGAACCTGGAAGATGTTCTCACCCCGATCACAGGTGCCTTCACCGGGCGTGTTGGGGTGGAGTACGGGCGCTACGGATTCCAGGCTCATGTGAATCATGGTTCCTCCTGGATCTCCGAGACGGTCGGCAGCTGGAGCGGGGATAACGCTTTGCGTGATCAGGTCGACAATGACCTTCCTGGAATCGTGAAGGACCGACGGGTCACCGCCAAAGGAAAAATTGATCTCGATACCACCTTCAATCAGACGGTCGTCGATCTGGCGGCGCGTTTCCGCGCTGGCGCCATCGCCAAACCTCGGATGGAAGCCGGCGACGTCTCATTTGTCGGACTGATCGGGGCCCGCATCGTTGACGCCACCATGGATGTTGATGTGGAGTTTGAGAACGACGTCGAGTACAAATCCACCAGCAACCGCCCTGGCGTGCTGATTCCCAAAGAGGCCAAGGCAAAGTTTGAGAGGGACTGGGATGAGTCATGGTCCAACACCTGGGTGAGTCCGCTGATCGGGATGCAGACCACCTATGCCTTCAGTGATCAGTGGCAGGCATTCCTGTACCTCGATGCTGCTGGTTTCGGAGTCAGCGGCCGTCGTGATCTCTCCGGGACGGCACAGGCAGGAATCGCCTACACGCTCGGTAATTCAACCCAGTTGTCACTTGGATACAAATATTGGGGACTTGATTTCGCCGGTCACGGATCCGATGACCACTACGACGTGACTCAGCACGGTGTAAACCTGGGTCTGAGACTGTTCTTCGATTGATTCAAAACATGGTGAAACTCACCCGCCATGCCACCCGGATCTCCTGCCTGGTGGAACTCAGCACCGGTGTCCCCCTGGTGCTGGTTCCAAGCGTCGTGATGGCTCTTCTGTTCGGATCACCGCTAGCTGATGGTGGTGATCAGCTGGCCCAGCTGTTCGGCGCGGCGCTGATCAGCCTGGGCATCTCCTGCTGGTCTGCCGGCGACCCAGAAGCCAAACCATCCACAGCCAGGCTTGGGTTGATGCTTTACAACTTCGCAGCCGCCCTGTTTCTGATCGGCTTTGCCTTCACCGGCGCAGCGCAGGGCCCCATGGTTGGCCCCGCTGGCTTGCTGCATCTCGTGCTGGGGCTGTTGATGCTGCTGGATCAATCCAGGTCAGCGGCACAGCGGAAACCCATATGACAGGTGGCCGTATCGAGGGTCTGGCCCATCAGGGCCGCAGGCCGGAAGCGATGGCAGTAGTTCTCAGCGCAGAGGAAGGACCCTCCTTTGATCACCCGCCGTTTCTGCTCTTCCTCCGGAACGGGGTACACCGTTGACGTCCACTCCCAGACATTGCCGCAGACGTCGACCAGCCCATAGCCGTTGGCTGGAAAATGACCCACCGGGGATGTCCAGAACCATCCATCCGTCTGCTCGTTGACCCAGGGGAACGGCCCCTGCCAGACGTTCGCCAGCCAGCGGCCCTCCGGTGTCATCTCAGCACCCCAGGCATAATCCTGAGCCACCAGTCCACCTCGCGCCGCCACCTCCCATTCGTCTGCGGTCGGAAGCCGCTTACCAGCCCATTGGGCATAGGCGATCGCATCGTCATAAGCGACGTGAACGACCGGATGCTGCATCAATCCATCGAGGTTCGTCTCAGGACCTCGGGGATGCCTCCAGTCAGCTCCGGCGATCAACGCCCACCAAGCCAGAGGCTGGCTGCGATCCACACTGGCCGGAGGCGGAAGAAACACAGCTGACTCGGGAATCTGCTCTTCCGGAGCCAGATTCGGATACAGCACGGGGTCGGGAGGTTGCTCCGACACCGTGACGTATCCCGTGGCATGAACGAAACGCTCAAATTGAGCGTTGGTCACAGGAGCAACGTCGATCCGGAAGGACGGCAACGTGACCCTTCGGATCGGAGATTCCTCCGGATAGAAATCGGTGGAACCAAGTTGATATTGGCCGGCCGGGATGACGGCCATGTCATCCCGGCTGATCGATGGCGACACGCTCAACCTTTCTTCTGATCTGTGTCCTTGGGATAGATCTGAATCGACACCTTGTCAATCTGGCCGCCATAGGCGCTGTAACGCCGGGGACCAATGGTCTTGACGGTGACCGCAGAGCCACGGTCAAGTCCAACATCAGCACCCTCATCAATGGAGAAACGCGATGCAATCGTCTTCTCCAGGCGACCCTCAGCGACCACATCGCCGTTGAGTTTCATCCGAACATCAGCACCTTTACCGGTACCACCGCCGTCGTAGTCGAGCTCGAAACGAATCTCGGACTTACCAGTCGGTAATGGCTTGTCGCTCGTGAACGTGAACAGCTGTCCTAAGTAGTTGTAGGTGTAGGAGGGCTTGTTGTTTTCAACGTAAAGCGACCAACCACCAAAGCGACCACCCTGGGAGAAGATCACGCCGTCCTCATCGTCGCCTTTCTTATCAACAAAAGCGGTCACACTGTTCGATACGTTCTTCACATTGAGGATCGAGTCTTCGACCAGGTTCCAGGCATAGGGATAGAGATCCATGGACGTGCGATCACCCAACAGGGTCGGCCGTCCGGCAACGGACGGCACCAGACGCTCGAGAAGTCGATCATCCAGTGGCAACACCTGATTTTCAATCGCCTGTTCCAGGAACTTCTCCTTCATCTTCTTCAGGCGTTCCGGCTCCTGCTCGGCAAGATCAGTCGAGAGACTGAAATCCTTAGTGGTGTCGTACAGCTCCCAACCAGAATCGTCCGCAACCGGATTCATTCGTTCCGGCGCCATCCAGGGATACATCACTGTGGTCCGCGCCATCCAGCCGTTGTGATAGATGCCCCGGTTGCCAATGATTTCGAAGTACTGCGTGTTGTGCTTTTCCTTGGCATCCGGATTGTCAAAGGTATACATCAGGCTGGTTCCCTGCATAGGGATCTGCGGGATGCCGTTGATTGTATTGGGCATCGGCAGATTAGACGCCTCAAGGATCGTGGGGGCCACATCATTCACGTGCGAGAACTGAGTCCGTACACCACCACCTTTTTTGATGCGTTTCGGCCAATGAATCACCGTGCCATTGCGTGTTCCACCGAAATCACCAGCCACCTGCTTGGAGAGCGCAAAGGGTGAGTTGAAGGCGATCGCCCAACCCATGTGATACATGGGATAAGTCGTCGGTCCGCCCCACTCATCAAGCTTGGCCTCCTGTTCATCAGGCGTCTCTTCAATGCCATTGAGGTAGTGGTTCCAATTCCACTGACCGGTCCTATCACCCTCAACACTGGCGCCATTGTCACCAGTGATGTAGATCACCAAGGTGTTATCAAGCTCGCCGAGATCTTCAATCGCCTGGATCAAACGTCCAGCTTCGTAATCAGAATGCTCCGTGAAGGCAGCAAAAACCTCGGCCTGGCGCGCATAGATTTTCTGCTGCTGTGGCGTGAGGCTGTCCCATTTGGGGATACTGTCTGGTGCCTGGGCCATCTGCGTGCCTTCAGGAACAATCCCTGCCTTGATCTGGTTCTGAAGATTGCGCTCCCTGAGAACATCCCAGCCCTCATCAAACTTTCCTTTGTATTTGTCAATCCATTCCTTGCCCACATGATGCGGAGAGTGGGCACCGGCTGAGGAGTAATAGATGAAAAATGGCTTATCTGGCTTGATCGCTTTTTGCTGCCGCATCCAACCGATCGCCTGATCGGTCATGTCTTCGGTGAAGTGATAGCGATCCTTCTTCGGAGCATCCACAACGGTCACACCATCGTGAATGGTGGGTTCCCACATGTTGTCTTCGGCGCCGACGAAGCCGTAGAACTTCTCAAAGCCCTGACGCGTTGGCCAACGGGTCTGAGGGCCGGCTGCCGTGGTCTCACGACCTGGTGTTTCATGCCATTTGCCGAAGGCGGCCGTGTTGTAGCCATTGAGGCGCAGGATCTCTGCAACCGGAACGGCGTAATCCGGGACGACCGTCGAGTTGCCCGCATAGCCCGTGGCGATCTCCGGAATCGAACCCGTGTTCACCTTGTGGTGATTGCGGCCGGATTTCAGCGCCGCGCGCGTCGGCGCACAGAGCGCTGTGGTGTGGAACTTGTTGTAACGCAGTCCGTTTTTGGCGAGCTTCTCAGCCGTCGGCATGTTCACAATGCCACCGAATGCGGACGGTGCTGCATAGCCCACGTCGTCCAGCAGGATGATCACCACATTGGGTGCATCAGCGGGTGCTTTCACTTCCCACTGGGGTGGCAGCGGCACCTCCGAAGGCAGCAACTTGGTGACCTTTTCAGGCTTCGGCTCCGCGATCGGGAGTGCCGTCCGATCGAATTCAGCCTTCGACGACTGGCTTTTAATCGAACTCGAACACGACGTGGTCATCGCAGCAAGGATGACGACACCACTGCTGATTGCGATTTGACGCAGCTTCATGAAAAACGGAGAGAGACCTGCTCGCCCCCTGATTTAGCGAGTCAAACTTCGAAAAGCTCAGTTACAACAGTTCGCAAGATCAAAAAACAACACGCAAGCTTGACGAGCTGATTGGCGTCAGAACTGTTCCAAAAAACGAAGGTCACTGGTGTAAAGGCGGCGAATGTCATCGATGCCGTGCCGCACCATGCAGAACCGCTCCACTCCCAAACCGGCCGCAAAGCCACTCCAGCGTTCCGGGTCGAGCCCCAGACCCTCCAGAACGGCTGGATCCACCATCCCGCAGCCCATCACCTCAAGCCAGCGACCACGCCACTGCACATCCACTTCGGCCGAGGGCTCGGTGAACGGGAAATAGCTGGCTCTGAAGCGCACCGGAACATCCCCGAAGAACGCCTTGAGAAAAGCCATCACCGTGCCGCGCAGGTGACTGAAATCGAGGCCTTCATCGATGGCCAGGACCTCCACCTGATGGAACACCGCCGAATGGGTGGCATCCGCAGCATCACGGCGGTAGACACGCCCCGGAGCAATGATGCGCACCGGAGGCGGCGTCTGCTCCAGAAAACGGATCTGAACCGGTGAGGTGTGGGTGCGCAGCAGCAGATCGTTCTGCAGGTAGTACGTGTCCTGCATGTCCCGGGCCGGATGATCCTCGGGGATGTTCAGGGCCGTGAAGTTGTAGTGGTCCTGCTCCACCTCAGGGCCTTCGGTGACGTTGTATCCGAGACCGAGAAACAGATCGACGATCTCCTCGGTGGTGCTGATCAGGGGATGGCGATGACCCATCGGCGTTCCCGAGGGCGGTGCGGTGACATCAAGGCTTTCCCGGGAGATCCGCTCCGCCATCGCCGCCTGCTTCACCGCCTGAAGACGCTCGCTCAGCAGTGCCTGCAACTGAGTCTTGAGCACATTCGCCCGCTGACCCACCACAGGGCGTTCCGTGCCGGGAAGCTTGCCCATCGCCCCCAGCACACCGGACAGACGGCCCTTCTTGCCCAGCAGGCCCACGCGCAGCTGTTCGAGCGCAGCGGCATCCGGCGCCTCAGCAATCTCAGCGGCCGCCTGCTGCTCCAGAGCGTCCAGCTGATCCGTGAGGTCCTGCAGTGTGACGGGGGCGCTCACCGGCCTGCATCCAAAGGCAGCTGACTGTAAGCAGCCAAGCCGCTTAGGTTCCCCCCACCGAATCCTGTTCCCATGACCCCGCTGCGGATCCTGATCAGCAACGACGACGGGGTGTTCGCAGACGGCATCCGTACCCTCGCCTCGGCAGCCGTGGCCCGCGGCCACACGGTGACCGTGGTCTGCCCTGACCAGGAACGCTCAGCCACGGGTCACGGTCTCACCCTGCAGACCCCCATCCGTGCGGAGCGGGCTGATGAGCTGTTCGTGCCGGGGGTCACCGCCTGGGCCTGCAGCGGCACGCCAGCGGACTGCATGAAACTGGCCCTGTTCGAGCTGGTGAAGGAGAAGCCGGATCTCGTGCTGTCCGGCATCAACCATGGTCCCAATCTGGGCACGGACGTCTTCTGCTCGGGAACCGTCGCCGCGGCCATGGAAGGCACGCTCGAAGGGATTCCCTCCCTGGCTGTCAGCAGCGCCTGCTTCCAGTGGCGCCAGTTTCAGGCCGCCGCAGAGCTGGCGGTGGACGTGGCCGAAAACGCCCTGGCTGACCAGTGGCCGGAGAACCTGTTGCTCAACCTCAACATTCCGCCCTGTGAGCGGGAGGCCATGGGCCCACTGCGCTGGACCCGCCTGTCGATCCGCCGTTACGACGAACAGTTCAGCCCGCGCGTCGACCCCCGCGGCCGTGCCTACTACTGGCTGGCCGGAGAGGTGGTGAACGATCTCGAATCGGCGGGGGAAGGTCCACGGGACTGGCCCAGCGATGTGGCCCAGATCCACGCCAACAGTCCCTCACTCACCCCGATTCAACCGGATCTGTTCTGGCGTGGTCCTCTGTCCGGTCTGCCGGAGCTGCGTCTGGCCGGTCAGCTGGTGCGATAGATCCGTTGCAGCAGCCACAGTGAGAACAGCAGCCCGATCAGGTGTGCGAAGAGCACCTGGGTGTTGCTGAGCACGGAAAGCATCTCCAGCGACGTGATCGCCAGGTTGTCGGACATCCCCCGACCACCGATGGCGATGCCGGGGGTCTGCATCGAAGCCTGCACGAACAGACTTCCGGCCAGAGCCTGATAACCGATGGCCGCGAAGGTGAGACCGAGCAGGTCCGCCAGCAGCCCTCGCTTGAGCAGTCGAGCCGTTTCACCGCGACTGGGTCGGGCCGCGCTGTCGATGGCGCGACCGGTGCGCACGATCAGCCAGCCCTGCCAGAGACTGAACAACAGCACCAGAAACGCCAGGCTGGTGAGCGAAAGACCAGGCCCGAGCCCGAGAGCACGTTCAGAATTGCGCGCCAGGCTGCTGCCCACGTTGTTGAACAGCAGCACCCCGACCACCACAATGCCGAGCACCGTCTGGATCCAGAACCGGATCCAGCCCATGCGACGCAGTCCGAAGGACAACTGCTGGAAGTCGAGGCGATCCGCCATGCCAAGCCCGTCAGTCGTCCAAACTTGCCACCAAAGCCTTCCTCCCGCATCCCGCGTTGATTCCCCTCTGCTCACCCCAGGAGGCACAACGGCCAACCGCCCTGGCACTGGGCAGCTTCGACGGCCTTCATGTCGGCCATCGCCAGGTGATCCGTCAGGCCATCGCCGACACCCGGGCGGTGCCCAGCGTGGTGAGCTTCTGGCCGCACCCACGCGAGGTTCTCTATGGAGAACCAAGGCTGCGACTGGATCTGCCCAACGAAAAACTCAGCCTGCTGGAACCGCTCGGCATCCGGCAGCTGGTGCTGGTGCCCTTCACGACGGAGCTGGCAGCCCTCAGTCCGGAAGCCTTTGTGGAATCGGTCCTTCTGGACACCCTGCAGGCCGAACGGATCGCCGTTGGAGCCAATTTTCGCTTCGGTCACAACCGGGCCGGTGACGCCGCCCTGCTGCAGCAGGTGGCCGGCGCCCACGGCGTGCACGTGCAGGTGGTGGAGATCGTCGAGGACGGCAACGGCCGCATGAGCAGCAGCAGGATCCGGGCGGCTCTCGACAGCGGAGATCTCAACAGCGCCCGGGGCCTGCTGGGGCGCCCCTACCGCTTCCAGGGGCGGGTGGTGCGGGGTCGCGGTCTCGGCCGTGAGCTGGGCTGGCCCACCGCCAATCTGCAGGTGGATGGCCGCAAGTTCCTGCCTGCCCTGGGGGTCTACGCAGCCTGGGCCCAGCTGAACGGCGAGGGGGAGCGGCTGGCCGCTGTGATGAACCTCGGGCCTCAGCCCACCGTCGACCCCACGTCACCCTCAGCGGTGGAAGTGCATCTGCTCGATCGCAGCATCGAACTGGAGGGCAGGCAACTGCTCGTGGAGCCCGTGGAGCGGCTGCGGGGTCAGGTGAAATTCGATGGGCTCGATGCCCTCAGTGCCCAGATCGGCCGGGATGCCGATCGCGCCCGAACCCTGCTGTACGCCTCGTCTCAGGCGACGGTGGGATAGGCGTTGGCCAGACCCCAGACGATGAACACTCCGATCCCTCCCAGAAGCACGATGCCCCAAACCAGCACGTGCATGGTGCTCTCGGATCCGCCGTTCTCCATGGTCGCTGGGAATGCGAGCCTTCACAGGGTGCCACGAAAATGATGGACTGCCCGTCGTGTTCGGATCCGCGTGTGGCGCGGCTGATCGATGCCAACCTCGACCGCGCCCGAGAGGGACTGCGGGTCGTGGAGGACTGGTGTCGCTTCGGGCTGGAGCGGGAGGACCTGGTGGTGACCCTCAAGGACTGGCGCCAGCGCCTGGGGCGGCGTCATCACGACCTCTACAAACGAAGCCGCTCCACCGCCACCGACAGCGGCGCCGGCCTGGAGCATCCGGCACAGCTGGATCGGCACAGCCCCCGGCAGGTGGTGGCCGCGAACTGCGCCCGGGTGCAGGAGGCGTTGCGGGTGCTGGAGGAATTCGGGCGCAGTGTCGACCCGAAATTGGCAGGCGAAGCAGCGACGATCCGCTACGGGCTCTACGACCTGGAAGTGAGCTGCCTGGAGGCCACGCAAGGAGGCCAGCGACGCAGTCGCCTGAAGGACTGCCGTCTGTGCCTGATCACCGCGCCCTGCGAGGACCTGCTCGATCGCGTTGCCATCGCTCTGCACCACGGCGTCGCCATGGTGCAGTTCCGCCACAAGGACGGGAGCGATCACGACCGACTGACCCAGGCCACGGCCCTGCGGCAGCTCTGCAGCCAGCACGGTGCCCTGTTCATCATCAACGACCGGATCGATCTGGCCCTCGCGGTGGACGCCGACGGCGTGCACCTGGGACAGGAGGATCTCCCAACCGCGATCGCCAGGCGTCTGCTCGGGCCTGAGCGGCTGCTGGGCCGAAGCACCCACAGCCTCGAGCAGGTGCGAACAGCCAACAGCGAAGACTGCGACTATCTGGGTCTTGGACCGGTGCACGACACCGCCGTGAAACCGGAGCGTTCACCGATCGGCATCGAGCTGGTCGGTGAGGCGTTGACGCTCAGTTCAAAACCGGTGTTCGCCATCGGAGGCATCCATGTCTCCAATCTGGGCCCGCTGACGGCGAGCGGCTGCCGGCATGTGGCCGTGATCGGAGCGATCATGGAGGCAGCCGATCCGGGGCAGGCCGTCCGGGACCTGCTCGACAGCCTCTCCCAACCCGTGGCCTGAAGCGATGGCGCTGCAACTCACCGTGAACGGCGAAGCCCGCACTCTTGATCCGCAACCGGACCCTCCCGGACTTCTGCAGGTGATCGAGGCCCTGGGGCACAACCCGGCACTCGTGGTGGTCGAGCACAACGGAACGATCGTTCCGCGTCGTCGATGGCCCAACAGCACCATTCTCAACGGCGACAATCTGGAGATTGTCACCATCGTGGGAGGGGGTTCCTAGAGTCATCCAACCGCTTCACTGAACGCTTCTCCGTGGCCTTCCCTCCGTCCAACTGGACACGTCGCCTGCTGGCTGGATTGCTGCTCCCCGTGGTGCTGATGGGGATGGTTCTGATCCAGGTTCAACCGGCTGACGCGGCCCGCGGCGGACGCATGGGTGGTGGCAGTTTCCGCGCCCCATCCATGCCCCGCTCCAGCGGTCGTTCCTTCGGCGGTGGTGGCTACGGCGGTGGATACCGCGGGGGATATCGCGGCGGTGGAATCGGCTTTCCCTTCCTGATCCCGATCTTCGGCTTCGGAGGTGGTGGTCTGTTCGGCCTGCTGATCCTGATGGCCGTGGCTGGCGTTCTGGTCAATGCCCTGCGCGGTCTCGGGGGCGGCGCCCCGGCGATCGGTGGCGGCGGCGCCATGGCACCGGCCGTGCCGAGCAAGGTGAACATGCTTCAGGTGCAGGTGGGGCTGCTGGCGAGTGCCAAGAGCCTTCAAGACGATCTCCGCTCGCTGGCGGCCTCATCAGACACCTCCAGCTCCAGCGGTCTGCAGAGACTGCTGCAGGAAACAACCCTTTCTCTGCTGCGTCAGCCCGATCTCTGGGTCTACGCCAATGCCGAGACCGGAACGGTCCCCTTCAGCTCAGCCGAATCCACCTTCAATCGCCTCTCGATGAGCGAGCGCAGCAAGCTGGACGCCGAGCTGACCAGCAACGTCGGTGGTCGTCGTCTTGATGACTCAGCCGTCGGCGAAGCCGATGCGACCAACGAATTCATCGTGGTCACCCTGCTGGTGGCGTCCACGGCCAACGCAAGGTTGCAGGGTGCCAACACCGGTGAGGACCTCCGCCAGACCCTGCGGATTCTGGGTTCAACGGCCTCCAGCGAACTGCTGGCGCTGGAGGTGATCTGGCAACCGGAAGGTCGCGGTGATGTTCTCAGCGCCGAGGAACTGATCACCGCTTATCCGAACCTCCAGCATCTCTGACCTTCTTCAGAAAGTCTTCCGCCTGACGCCCTTCATCTAGGCATTTTTTACCAGGATCAACACCTAGTTTTGAATCACTTACATCTTCGGTTCGGTCCTTGGCTCCTGATCCCCGCGCAATGGAATGGCAAGAGGACGGGGAACTGGCCAGAACCGATTTGCATGCCCTGGTGAACGCCCTCCAGCAAGTGGAAGGTGACCATGCCAGCGAGGAACTGGGGCGGCTCGGTCAGCTGGACCGCGGCCTGACGGCCTGAGCGGATCGAAGCATTCTCAGAGCCGCCATGGCGGCTCCGTAGCCGTTGTCGATGTTGACGACAACAAGCCCGGGGGCACAGCTGGCGAGCATGCCGTCAAGAGCGGCGCGACCTCCGGCACTGACGCCGTAGCCGACGGACACCGGAACAGCGATGACCGGCTGGGGAACCAGTCCTGCCAGGACGGTCGGCAGGGCCCCTTCCATGCCGGCACACGCGATCAACACACGGGCGCTGTTCAGGCGTGGCAGCGCATTCAGCAATCGATGCAGGCCAGCCACCCCCACGTCCATGACCGGATCCACCCCGACGCCATGGCAACGCAGAGCCAGGCAGGCTTCCGCCACGACCCGACGGTCGCTGCTGCCGCCACTGAGCACCGCCACCTCGGCCGCGCCCTTTGGCGTTGACGGAAGAGTTCCGAGGGTGAGCGCGGCGGCCTGCTCGTGCACCGTGACCTCAGGAATCCTCTCCAGCACCGCCGCGGCCTTGTCGGGGCTCACACGCGTGACCAGGGCCAGCTCCCCCGCCGCCGCGAAGCGGGGCAGGATCGCTGCGATCTGATCAACGGTCTTGTGCTCCCCCCAGACGGCCTCGACCATGCCGAGACGGTCGCGCCGCTGCAGGTCGAGACGGGCATCGGTCATGGGGTCGGCAGGGTCTGTTGTCGCAGTTCGCGCTCCTCCACGAGAGGAAAGACTGCCGTCGCCATGGGCGGTCGTCCGAGAGCCGTGTTGGTGAAAGCCTCGAAGTCTGCCTGCACCCGTTCGACCGACTCAGCGGGGATCGCTTTCCACTGATCACGGCTCGCCCAGCGGATCAACAGCACCCCCTGTTCACCGACCGGGTCCCAGTAGAGATCACGGCCGAGGAACCCCGTCTGCTGCTCCAGCCAGGGCTGCCAGGTGCGGGCTTCCGCCTCCAGCCACAGCTGCCGCTGCGGCGCCGGCACCGCAAGTCGGAGCAGCTCGACGGCAGGGTCTGCGGTCATGGCGTCAGCGGCAGGGGTGAACAGTGTCACCAGCATCGCCAGCATCAGCGCCGTGATGCGCCTCACAGCTTTTGCAGCAGGGTCACCGCCTGACAGCTGATGCCTTCCTCGCGTCCCTCGGGACCCAGCTTTTCATTGGTGGTGGCCTTGACGCCCACAGCCTCCGGGGCGAGTCCGATGCGATCGGCGATGTTGCAGCGCATCGCCTCGATATGGGGTTTGAGCTTGGGGCGCTCGGCGATCACCACCGCATCCACGTTCACCACCTGCCAGCCCCGCTCGCTCACCAGGGCCACCACCTGCTCGAGCAGCTGCAGGCTGTCAGCCCCCTTCCAGCGGGGATCCGTGGGAGGGAAATACTTGCCGATATCACCGAGTGAAAGGGCTCCCAGCAGAGCATCCATCACAGCGTGCACCAGGACATCGGCGTCACTGTGACCATCCAGCCCCAACCCCTCCGGATGCTCCAGGCTGATCCCCCCGAGAATCAGCGCCCGTCCCGGCACCAGACGGTGGATGTCGTAACCGTTGCCGATCCGCAGCTGCATGGCGTCCTCACAGGCGGGATCCATTCTCCCGGCCAGCCAACGGGCGTGGAGGTCGGGGCGGCGCTCCCGTGTGCGCTGCTCACGCTGCTGCTGTCGCCAGGCCTCGATGGCAGCGTGATCACCGCTGCGCAGCACATCCGGAACCCGCTGACCACGAAACTCCGCCGGACGGGTGTAGTGGGGATGCTCCAGCAGCACGGCACTGTGGCTCTCCTCCACCAGGGAAGCCGCCGTTCCGACGGTGCCGGGAAGCAGGCGCACAACACCGTTGATCACGGTCATCGCAGGCAACTCCCCTCCAGTGAGCACGAAATCCCCGACGGACACCTCCTCATCCGCCAGGGACCGGATGCGCTCATCAAATCCCTCGTAGTGGCCGCAGAGCAGCACCAGCTGGTCGTACGCGCTGGACCAGCGCTGCAGATCGGCCTGCTGCAGCGGCCGGCCCTGGGGCGTCATCAGCAGCACGCGAGAGCGGCTGGCACGTGGAATGGACTCCATCGCCGCGTGCACCGGTTCCGGCTTGAGCACCATGCCGGCACCACCGCCGTAGGGCTCATCGTCCACCTTGCGGTAGCGATCGGTGGCGAAGTCGCGCGGATTGTGCAGATGCATTGCCGCGATGCCGGCGGCAAAGGCGCGACCGATCACCCCAAGCTCCAGCAGCGTTGCGAAGGCCTGGGGCGCCAGGCTCACCACATCGAGGCGATAGGGCGACATCGCCACTCAGGCGGCTGGTTTGGAGACCCGACGGATGTCGGTGCAGAAACTTCCCTCAAGCGGACTTCCCCCGGCATCCACCGCGGTGGTGCTGCGCAGTCGCAGGTTGGCTCGGGTGAACCAGATGCGTTCCTGCACCAGCGAACCATCGGGCTGCGGGAGATCGAGTTCGACACTTCCATCCGGCCAGAAGCGCCATCCACCGCGGCTCTCCTCATCGACCGTGAGCTCACCACCATCCACAAAGCCGAGCGAGCGGCCGCGTCCACCGGGAGGCTCCACCAGCAATCGACCCAGCAGCTCTCCACTGCCGGATTCGAAGCGAACCGTCAGCTCTCCGCGTTCGCTGGTGTGCCAGTCGTCATCACCGTTGGAGAGGGCGAAGCTGCTGCGCAGACTCATCCACTCGCCAGCGCAGAGGGCCAGAAACGACGCAGGATCTGCGGGAGGGAAGGCTTGATCGCTCATCACGCCATCTTCTCAGTCGGTCTCACCAGGTGATCGGCAGGAAGGGGTAGGGCCGGTTCCAGCCGTAGAGAGACAGGCGTCGCCGCCCCGGCAGCGCCGATCCACGGCGATGAAAACCGAAGACATCAGCCAGCACCAGAGTGTTGGCCGGACAGGTGAAGGCCTTCGGCGCCGGCAGATCCAGTTCGGCCAGAGCGTCCTCGTGAATCCGGAAGGAGCCGGACACATCCGGCTGACGCTGATGACGGATGGCAGCATCCGCTGTGCGCTGCTCCCACTGCAGCCGCCGAGCGCCGAGACGGTGACTGCCGGGGACGTATTCAAAGGGGCCGTCCTGGGGCTCAACCGGCCAGAGGAAATACCAGAACTTCAAGGCACGAAAAAAGGTGTCGCGATGCAGCTCCTTCTGCAGATCCGGAGTGCGTGACTCCTCACCATGAACCGTGAGATAGATATCGAGCTTGCGGGCCTGCTGCGGCAGACCGATCACCTGACGTGAGCAACGCGAGAGGCGGGGATCGCCGGAGAAGTCCGCTGCGTGCGGCAGCGCTGCGGCATCGATATGCAGAAAGCGGTTGAGGGTGCCGCCGTCAAACCGATCAAACCCTCCGGGGAAGGGCTGCTTGGGCTGGAAGCCGACCTGCTCTCCAGGGGTGATGGGGTGCCGCCGTTCCGCATCGGCGACCGCCTGCTCCACCTCCTCACGAAGTGCCTCGAAACGGTCGACGGGCAGCCAGTTCCGGATCGCGATCACACCATCGCGCTGCAGGTCGCTGACCTCAACCGGTCGCAACAGTCGTCTCCAGCGGCACAGGGACTCCGCCAGCTGAACCCGGCGGCGGTGCAGCTGCCAGTGCCTGTTCAGAGCCGGACTGCCCACCCAGGGATCCCGAAAGCTCTTGGTGCGTGTCAGCAAGGTGAGCATGGGCCGGAGACTAGGTCGACGCCAGAACGGATCAGCTGCCCTGATCGCCGTAGCCGAGCTCATTGAGCCGTTGCGGTTTGCTGCGCCAATCCGGCACCACCTTCACGAACAGCTCCAGATACACCGGACCATCGATGAGCGTCTGCATCTGCAGACGGGCTCCCTGACCGATGGTCTTCAGCATGGAGCCCCCCTTACCGATGAGGATGCCTTTCTGACTCTTGCGCTCCACCAGGACCGTGGCCAGCACCGCCGTTCGGCCCTGCCCCTTGCCCTGAGCAGGCATCTCCTCGACCCGATCGATCATGACGGCGACACTGTGGGGCACCTCCTCGCGGGTCTGCAGCAACACCTGCTCGCGGATCAGTTCCGCCAGCAGCACCCGCTCCGGCTGATCACAGACCATCTCCGGCGGGTACAGCAGCGGACCCTGCGGCAAACAACCCGCCATCGCCGTCGCGAGATCCCCGCAGCCATCACCCTCCAGTGCGCTGCAGCGATGCAGCGGCCAGTCGGTGCCCGTGAGCAGATCCCGGTATGTCTGCTCGGCTGAGTCCTCCTGACCATCGGGAACCCGATCCCATTTGTTGAGGGCCACCAGCACCGGCAAGCGCTGCTCACGCAGCAGATTGACGATGAACGCGTCGCCGCGGCCGGGCCGTTCGCACCCCTCCAGCAACAGCAGCACAAGGTCCACCTCACCGATGGCACTGCGGGCGCTCTGCACCAGCCGCTCCCCGAGCAGATGATGCGGCTTGTGAATGCCCGGGGTGTCCACCAGCACCAACTGCGCAGCATCCGTGGTGACGATCGCCCGCAGGCGGTTGCGAGTGGTCTGCGCCACGGGGGAGGTGATCGCCACCTTCTCCCCCACCATCCGGTTCACCAAGGTGGATTTGCCCACGTTGGGGCGTCCGATGAGTGCAACGAACCCTGAGCGGAAATCCTCCGGGGTGGCGAGGGTCATGCGGTCGGGGTGCCGGGGATGAACCCCATAGCCTGCTCCCTGGAGTGTCACCTGGTCATGGCAAGCGCCGCACCCACCTTCCAGCAGGCGATGGAGATCACCGCCACCTGGCTGCAGCAGTGGGAGAACGAGGAAATCAGCGATGAAGTGCTGGCGGACCGCGTCGGCGAGATCATCGCGAGCCGCGATGGTGCCAGGGGGTTTTTCGTGGTGAGCCTGGCAGGCGACAGCGCCCTGATGGATCGGCTGCCCGATCCGGTGGTGGGGCAGCTGCGGGCCGGCGGTGCCGGCGTGGTGGATCTGACCGTTCGCAACCTGGCGATGAGCAGCGCCATGGCCCTGCATCACCGACGCCAGGGAGATGCAGCGCAGCAGGCGGGTTCTGAGCGGGTGACGGCTCGCTGCACCGAACTGCTGCGGCAGCTGGAGCCGGCAGACGTGAAGGAACGGCTCGAACAGCTGCTTGAGGCCGCGCTCGACAACCGGGGGGATGACGTCAGCTTCCTGGAGAAGTGGGGCTACGACGCCGAACAGAGGCAAGCGATCAGCACCAGCGTGTACGACGTCGCCGACCCATGAAAAAACCCCGGATCAACCGGGGTTTCTGAGATTCACGACCTGTGCTTCGGGGGATGGTCAGTCCCGACGGCTGCCACCGTTGAGAACGATGATCAGGCGCAGAATGAAGATGAACAGGTTGATGTAAGTCAGATACATGCTCAGGGCACCGGCCAGGTATTGGTCATCCCGGTAGGTGCGGGGCATCGTGTAGAAGTCAACGAAGGCGGCTCCGACGAACAGCACCGTGCCGAAGCCGGCGATCATCAGTTCGAAGCTGGTGCCATGGAACATCTCAGGGGCAAAGATCCCTCCGATGAACTGCACCACCATCGCCAGGATCAGACCGATCAAGCCAAGGCCGACCACCCCGGAGAGCGCCTGACCGACGCTGTCACTCATGCGACGTCCGACGATTGACGCGATCACGAACGTGATACCGGTGGCCAGCGCCGCGGTTCCGACGGCACCGACACCGGCAACGGCTCCCGCAAGCGCCACCAGTCCACTGAGGGTGAAACCGGTGATCAGGCTGTAAACCGAGAGCAGCGGTAACGCGGTGGCGTTGTTGCCCTTCATCGCCACGTTCTGGGCGACGAAGAACAGGATCAGATTGCCGATGATCGCCACCCAGAAGAGGGGCATGAACATCGGCGAAGACATCATCGATAACCCGCCGATCACTCCGACGGAGGTCAGCACCATGCCTCCGCCGACGTAGGGGAGGGCCTTGTTCACGACATTGGGGCCGACCAGGGCGCTGGACTGCGCCTCGCGGATGGCCTGCTGGAAATTGCTGCTGGCTGGCATGTCGACCGGACACCAATCACTCCCATCACTTTGACAGTGCTGGCAATGGTCTGAGGTGCGGATCCCCCTATCGATGCACGTGCCGTGACGCAGGGGCGACATCACGACGGGCATAAGCCTCCACAACCCGCTGCACCAGGGGGTGGCGCACCACATCCGATGACGTGAGCCGGCAGACGGCAACCCCATCGACGCCATCAAGAACCTCAGAGGCCTCCAGCAGTCCGCTGAGCTGACCGGACGGCAGATCGACCTGGGTGATGTCCCCGGTCACCACCATGCGGGACCGTTCACCGAGCCGGGTGAGCACCATGCGCATCTGGGCCGGTGTCGTGTTCTGGGCCTCATCGAGAATGACGAAGGCATCGCTGAGGGTGCGTCCCCGCATGTAGGCCAGAGGGGCCACCTCGATCACTCCCTTCTCCAGAAGCGTGGCTGTCTTTTCGGGGCCAAGCAGGGAATGCAGAGCGTCGTACAGCGGGCGCAGGTAGGGATCCACCTTCTGCTGCAGGTCACCAGGCAGAAATCCCAGGCGTTCCCCCGCCTCCACCGCTGGGCGTGTCAGCACCAAGCGCTCCACCCTGCGCTCCGTGAGCATCCGCACCGCGAGCACCGCGGCCAGAAAGGTCTTGCCGGTGCCAGCGGGCCCAAGGGCAAAGGTGAGATCGTGGCGCTCCATCGCATCCACGTACTGCTTCTGGCGAAGCGTGCGAGGCCTGAGCAGTCCGCCGGTCTGACTGCGGGCCAGCACCTGCTCACCCATGGCGGCATGGTCATCGCCGCGGCCGGCCTCCAGAGCCCCGAGAGCCGCCTGCAGGTCCACCGAGGAAACCGCCTGGCCCTGCTGCCAGATCGGCCGCACCAGCTCGACAACGGCAGCGGCACGCTCCAGTTGCGCAGAGCGTCCTGTGATCACCAGCTGCAACCCGCGCAGAACGAGGGATGCGCCAGTGAGGGACTCCAGGCGATGCAGGGTTGATTCCGCCTCCCCCGCCAGGGCAAGGGCTGCTTCAGGATCGGGAAGATCCAGAATGAAACGGCTGCGCTCGCCGCTGGCGGTCACCGGAGGATCAGCTTTCGGTGGGCTCGCCTTCGCTGGATTCACCCTCGGAGGACGCAGCGGCGGCTGCCTCTGCTTCAGCAGCAGCCTTGGCCTCGGCAGCCTCCTTAGCGGCCTGCTTCACAGCTGCATCCCGGGCAGCGGCCTGCTTGGCCTTGCCGACGGTCTCGGCCGGACGAATGGACTTCTCAATCAGACCACCACGCTCCAGCAGGGTGCGGACCACATCGGTGGGCTGAGCTCCCTGGCCAAGACGCTCGCGGATGGCTTCCGTATCGAGGCGTGTTTCCTTGGTGCGGGGGTTGTAGAAACCGAGCTCCTCGAGCGGACGGCCATCACGGCGGGATGTGCTGTTGCAGGCCACGAGGCGGAAGCTCGCTTCCCGCTTCTTGCCGAACCGCTTCAGGCGGAGCTTGATCATCGTGGCCCTGGTGTTGAGGAGTGGTGTGGATTCAGGCAGCGCTGCAACGCCTGCCAAACAACCAACATACCGGGTGGCCGATCAGAGAGCTCCGAAGCCTTTTCTCTTCTTGCCGGGCTTCTGACGCTTCGGAGCCGCAGCGCCCCTGCCGCGCTTGCCACCGGCCTGTCCGGGCATGCCACCCATCCCTGGCATCCCGCCCATGCCAGGCATCCCGCCCATGCCGGGCATGCCGCCCATTCCAGGCATCCCACCCATGCCGGGCATGTTGCCCTGACTCATCTGCTGCATGAAGCCGCGCATCTTCTGAAAATCCGCCAGCACCTTGTCCACATCCGCCGATTGATGGCCACTGCCGGCAGCGATGCGGCGGCGGCGGGAGGGCTGGCTGGCCAGAAGATCGGGGTTCTGCCGTTCCATCGGCGTCATCGAACCGATCATCGACTCGATCCGCTTCAGCTGCTGCTCCCCCTGCTTGAGCATGCCGTCATCGATCTTGTTCATGCCCGGGATCATTTTCATCAGGCCACCCAGCGATCCCATGCGCTTGATCAAGCGCATCTGCTTCACGAAATCCGAGAAGTCAAACGTCGCCTCCTGCAGCTTCTTCTGCATCTGCTCGACATCAGCGAGCTCCACCTCCTTCTGGGCCTTCTCCACCAGCGTGAGCACATCGCCCATGCCGAGGATGCGGCTGGCCATCCGTTCCGGATGGAACGGCTGCAGGGCCTCCACCTTCTCGCCGGTGCCGATGAACTTGATCGGCTGACCGCTCACCTTGCGGATCGACAGCGCCGCTCCACCGCGGGAATCACCATCGAGCTTGGTGAGCACGGCTCCCGTGATGCCCACCTGCTCGTGGAACGATCGGGTGAGTTCGGCCGCCTCCTGGCCGATCATCGAGTCGACCACCAGCAGCACCTCATCCGGCTGCACCGCGGTGCGGATCCGCACCATCTCTTCCATCATGTCGGTGTCGATCTGCAGGCGACCTGCGGTGTCGACCAGCAACGTGTCGAAGCCCTCCTGCCTCGCTTTCTCCAGACCAGCGGCAGCAATGTCTTCCGGCTTGGCATCCGAACCGAGGCTGAACACCTCGACATCGATCTGTGCGCCCAGCGTCTTCAGCTGGTCGATGGCAGCAGGTCGATAGACATCAGCCCCCACCATCAAGGCCCGACGGCCCTGATCCTTGAGATGAAGGCCCAGCTTCGCGGTGGCGGTCGTCTTGCCGGCCCCCTGCAGGCCTGCCATCAGCACGACCGTCGGTGCCTCAGTCGCCTTCGCCAGCGGAGCGTTATCGCCGCCCATCACCTCCACCAGCTGTTCGTGCACCACCTGGATGAACTTCTGATCCGGGCTGACGCCGCGCACCACCTCGGCGCCGACAGCCCTCTCACGCACCTCAGCGACGAAATCCTTCACCACCGGCAGGCTCACATCCGCCTCCAGCAGGGCGCGACGCACGTCTTTCAACGCCCCTTCGACGTTGGTTTCGCTGATCTTGTCCTGGCCTTTCAGCCCCTTGACCGCATCCTCAAAACGGGCTGATAGCTCGTCAAACATCTTCGGCAGCCATCAGGCTCAGTGCAGTGATCGTAAAAAGCGATGCTCCCCGGTTCAGCGACCGGGGATGTACTCGTGCAGTTTCCACTCCTTGCCGTCCCTTCCGAAGACATAGGTGAGGGAGAGAGTTCCGGGCTCCGTCTGCTCCAGCACCTGACCGTCTCCACCCAGGGTCTTGTCGGCGTAGGCAACCTGCGCCCCAACGGCGATCCGCTGAGGTGCACGGTTCACCGGACCCACAGCGGTCACGGAGGCCTCGATCAGCTTGCTGCGGCCGGCCGCGGCATCAGCCGCCTGTTCCGCCTGCACCCGCTCCACCAGACGTTCGCGGGCGATGGGCGCCAGATCGCGAGCAGGATCTCCGGTGCCGGCCAGGGCGCTGGCCTTGCCATCCAGCCAGGCCTGCACCAGGGCCTGAAGTTGATCGTTCGTCGGTTGATCAGCCGTCAGCGGCTGAGGCGCGGAGACGGTCCCCTTCTCAGGCTTCAGGGTCGCCTGCGGTGCGGAGGGCTCAGCCTGAGGTTCCGCCGGCATCACAGGAATGGGCGTGGGTTCCGAGCTGGGACTGCTGGTTCGCTGTCGCATCAGGGCCTGAACCACAAGAGCGGTCACCAGGGCGGCCACCACCGCACCGGCGATGCGTGACATCGCCCCAAGGGGCAACTGCCGGGTCCAGGCAAGTGTCGCCGACTCCGGCTCCCCGGCCGGGACGCTGTCCTCCTCCGGCTCCTCGGAGACAGGACGATCGAGCAGCGGCAGCCAGTCAGGCATTCCGGAGCCGGTGGGACTCTCCTCCTGACGGGCGGCCTGGCGATCCAATCGGTCCACATATGCCTGCACATCGCGATCGGCGAACCAGGCATCCAGGTCAACCCCGGCCGGTTCCACATCGCGGTAACCGGGAAGAACGTCCCGCTCCAGCCAGACGCGGCAGTAGTCGCACTGAGCAGCGAGCTCATCGCCGGGATGGTCTGCGAACCAGTCCTTCAGGTCGGGGTCGCGCAAACTGCCGAAGCGCAGAGCGGCCTCCGCCACATCACCCAGAAGCAGATCGATGCAGCCATGCAGCGGCATGGGATCGAGATCCGGTGTTTTCAGCAGCACCAGCTGTTCCCGGGCCTGCTCCAACAGCTCGGGCTTGCGGCGGGTGAAGCCTGCGGCCGTCAACGCGAACACCACCAGACATCCCGCCTCCTCGGAGCCCTGTTCGTACCAGCTGCCGAACAGATCAATCTGCTCCTGAACCGTCAGAAAGCGGCGGATCTGCTGGAAGAAGGTCTCGAAATCCGACTGGGCCAGCTGGGCCGTGCCGGCATCCGCGGCTTCCCCCTCGAGACCGCCCCGCTCGCTGACCAGCTGATTGAGCAGAGCGAGACCTCGCAGATGGGCCTGCTGATCGCTGAGATCACGACTGAGCAGGTCAAGGACCCGGTAAGGATGCAGGGCCTGAAGTGCCTGCTCGAGCTTGGCCTGTTGATCAGGAAGCTTGCCCATCCGCTGCTGGAGCTCAATCCCCTCCTGCAGCAACCCGGCGGCCACCTCATAACGACGCAACTCCCGGTCTTCCGCCGCCGCATCACAACAGGCGAGAGCTGCCAGCAGGGTGAGATCGGCTTCACGCCCACTGCCAAGCGCTGGTGCCTGCGGTGGTTGCAGCCCCTGACGCGCCAACTGGAAGGCTTCATGGGAGGCCCGGGCTTCCCACAGCAGGATCAGTCCCGCCACCTCACTGCTGGAGGCCAGATCGAGACCGACGGTTCCATCCGGGTGCGTCTCACTGAGCTGCAGCAACGCTGCTTCGTACTCCTCCCGTCGCTCCTGATCCGTCAGCAGGTCCGCGGATCGCTGCAGCAGGACCTGACGCTGCTGCAGCACCTCGTGGGTGAATCCCTGATCCGGCGGGTGATCGCAACGACTCTGAAGCTTGCGAAGAATGGCCTGAGCATCCGAGGAAGGACTGACGCCCAGCAGTCGGAAATGATCGATGGGCAGGTCCACCACCAGCGCACGCAATAGCTGCGAACTTTAGTCAGTGTCTGGGATTTTGCCTATTTCTCATCCGTTGGCCCTTACAGTCGGTCTCTGTTGTCTTGAAGGGCATGGGTCAGGACCTCGCGGTCGAGTCCGCTCCGATCACCTCAGCGGCCGCCGGTCCTCATGCCGAGCGTCTCTCCTCACTGGTCACGGCTCAGCGAGCCAGCGTCGACCGTGAGACCGGCCTGGCGCTTTATCGAGACATGACCCTCGGTCGGCGTTTCGAGGACAAGTGCGCCGAGATGTACTACCGGGGCAAGATGTTCGGGTTCGTGCATCTCTACAACGGTCAGGAAGCTGTCAGCACCGGCGTCATCGGTGCGATGAAGCGTCAGCACGACTGGTTCTGCAGCACCTACCGGGATCACGTCCATGCCCTGAGCGCCGGAGTGCCGGCACGGCAGGTGATGAGTGAACTGTTCGGGAAGGAAACGGGTTGCAGCAAAGGCCGGGGAGGCTCGATGCACCTGTTCTCCAAGGAACATCATCTGCTCGGAGGCTTCGCCTTCATCGCCGAAGGCATTCCGGTTGCCCTCGGATCGGCCTTCACCAGTCGCTACCGGCGCGACGCCCTCGGTGACTCCTCAAGCAACGCAGTCACCGCAGCATTTTTCGGTGACGGAACCTGCAACAACGGCCAGTTCTTCGAATGCCTGAACATGGCCCAGCTCTGGAAGCTGCCGATCATTTTCGTTGTTGAGAACAACAAGTGGGCGATCGGCATGGCGCATGACCGGGCCACCAGTGACCCTGAGATCTGGCGCAAGGCCGGAGCCTTCGGCATGGCTGGAGAAGAGGTCGACGGCATGGATGTGCTGGCCGTTCGAGCGGCAGCTCAGCGAGCCATCGAACGAGCCCGCGCAGGCGAGGGACCGACGCTGCTCGAGTGCCTCACCTATCGATTCCGTGGCCACTCCCTGGCTGACCCCGACGAGCTGCGTTCGGAGCAGGAGAAACAGTTCTGGGCCGAGCGTGATCCGCTCAAAGCGCTGGAACGTGACCTCAGCGGCGCTGGGCTGGTCCAGAGCGATGAACTGCGAGCGATCGAGAAAGAAATCGATGCTGTGGTCGAAGACTGCGTGGACTTCGCCCTGTCGGCTCCGGAGCCCGATCCCTCGGAACTGACCCGTTACATCTGGGCTGAGGACTGAAACGTCCCGCCCAGACGTTCTCAACCCTGATCAGATGCCGCTGGGCAGGCGTCGGGTGAGATTGCGGAGCTTGCGGAGTGCTTTCAGCTCCACCTGACGCACCCGCTCCCGTGACACTTCCATCAAGCGGCCAATCTCGGCGAGCGTGTGGCGCTCATTGCCCTCGAGCCCGAAACGAAGTCGCAGAACATGCTGTTCCTGATCGCTGAGATGGCTGAGCCAGCGACCCAGCTGCTCGTGGTGAATCCGCTGCTCAACGATGTCCAGTGGCTCATCGAGTGAGGAGTCGGCGATCAGATCACCGAGGAAGCTGCGACCTTCCTCTCCGTTCACTGGGGCATCAAGGCTGCTGGTGGTGAGCGCCTGGCGAAGCAGGGAGTCGAGCTCATCGAGAGGGATGTCCATCGCTTCCGCGATCTCGACCCGGCTGGGCATCGCGCCGAGTTTGTGAGCCAGGTCAAGGCTGACCTTGCGGATGGTGGTGAGGCGCTCGCTGAGGTGGACAGGCAGACGGATCGTTCTGGACTGACAGGCGATGGCGCGCGTCATGCTCTGACGGATCCACCAGAAGGCATAGGTGGAAAATTTGTACCCACGGGTGGGGTCAAATTTCTCAACCGCCCGCTCAAGGCCGAGAGATCCTTCCTGAATCAGGTCAAGAAGTTCAAGACCTTTGCCTTGGTATTTTTTCGCGACGCTGACAACAAGCCGAAGATTGGCTTTCATCATTCTTTCCTTCGCCCGCCGACCGATGCGGATCATTCGGCGCTGCTGAGTGGTGAGAGCGCTTTCGTCGAAAGACTTCGAACCGTCTTCCGTGAGCTCCATCATTTTCTGAACCTGGTTGCCCAGTTCGATCTCCTCAGCCGGGGTGAGCAGAGGAATCCGACCGATGGTCGCCAGGTACCAACTGACCGGATCGCTGCTGCGACGGCGCTGCGTCTCTGCAGGCCTTGGGGCGGTAGAAACCATGTCCCTAGTCAGAGATGTGTTGGGGATGACTTTCTTATGGGCAGAGCAAATGGCGCGGTGATTTCAGCAACCTTTCAGATTCGGAACAGCAAATCGAAACATTCAAAATCTTTGAAAACGAACATTGAAAAAAACATTCGATTCGTACCAACCAAAAAACGTTGGTAATGCTGGTGTCTCACGTGAAACAGCTCTGTCCAGAACCGCTCCCGCCTGACATCTGCTTTTGCTGACATTCACCGTTTTCACCTGCAGGCAATTCATGACCACTCCGGATGGATGGCTTGCCGGTGGCAGTTCAGACTGGAATCACGCCCACTCGCGCCGATGTCCTCCGGTCTCAGCTCCACTCCTGCCGGTCAGGCAGCCCTGGAGCGTCTGCGGCAGTGGCCGGGTGATCACCGTGTCGCCGTTGGACTCTCCGGAGGAGTGGACAGCTCACTGACTGCAGCCCTTCTGGTGGAGGCCGGTTGGACCGTGGAGGGTCTGACGCTCTGGTTGATGAGTGGCAAGGGATCGTGCTGCGCGGAAGGCCTGGTCGATGCCGCCGGCATCTGCAGCCAGCTCGGGATTCCACACCATGTCGTGGACAGCCGCGACACATTTCAGCGGGAGATCGTCGGACGCCTCGTCGACGGCTACCGGGACGGCATCACGCCACTGCCCTGCTCCCAGTGCAACCGCTCGGTGAAATTCGGACCGATGCTCGCGTGGGCCCGCGAGGAACGGGGGCTGCCGCGCATCGCCACCGGGCACTACGCCCGAATCCGCCACGGTGGCGAGAGCGGACGCCACCAGCTGCTGCGCGGCCTCGACTCCCACAAGGACCAGAGCTACTTCCTCTACGACCTCAGTCAGGACATGCTCGGGCGCATCGTCTTTCCGCTCGGGGAACTGACCAAGCCGGATACACGGCTGGAAGCGGCACGCTTCGGACTGCGCACCGCTGACAAGCCGGAAAGTCAGGACCTCTGCCTGGCGGAGCACCACGGCTCCATGCGGGCTTTCCTCGACGCCTACCTGCCTCCAAGGGACGGAGAGATCGTTCTCGCCGACGGCACGGTGGTGGGCCAGCACGACGGGATCGAACATTTCACGATCGGCCAGCGCAAGGGCCTCGGAGTTGCCTGGTCGGAACCCCTGCATGTGATCCGACTCGATCCGGCCATGAATCGCGTCGTGGTGGCGCCCAGGGCGGAAGCCGGTTGTGGCTCCTGCCCGGTGGGGGCGGTGAACTGGGTGTCGATCGATCCCCCGACAGCCCCCCTCAACGTGGAGGTTCAGGTGCGCTACCGCAGCGAGCCGGTGCAGGCACGGATCTCTCCGCTTGAGGCCACCGATGCGGACCACGCCAGGGACCGTCCGTATCGCTGCGCCGTGGAGTTCAACGAGGCGCAGTTCTCGATCACCCCAGGCCAGGCCGCTGTCTTCTACGACGGCGACGTGGTGCTGGGCGGAGGACTGATTCAGCGTGATGCCAGCAGCCGCAGCATGCCGACCACCAACAGCGACAGCAGCACCACATCCCTCCAGCGGGCGTAGAGGGTCGTTGACGCACGCGGCCGCAGCTCCGCCAGGGCCACCCCTTCCTGAAGCGGAGGCAGCAGCGGATGGACCCGGCCATCCGCCCTGATCAGAACGGTGGGACCGGTGTTCGCAACACTCAGGAGATCTCGGTCATTCTCAAGGGCCCGCAGCTGCCCGAGAGCCGTGAACTGGCGCTGCAGCAATTGTGGATAGGGATCGAGATTGGCGACTGCCAGCAGCCAGCGCGCCCCTTCCGCGGAGGCTGCCGCCAGCGCCCGACCGTCGCTGATCTCGTAGCAGATCGCTGCCGCTCCAGCCGGTTGCAAACCCGCCAGGGCACGGGATGGTGTTCCCGGATGCAGGCCGCCCACCGCGGAGAGTCCGGCGGTGAGCCCCAGTGGCAATGGTGGAAGCCATTCCCCCAGCGGAACAAGCCGATGCTTGTCGAGCAGGGGGAGGGGTTCGCCGCCGCCTGGCTCCAGCAGCAGCAGGCTGCTGCGCTGCTGGCCCAACTCCCAGCGGAAGCCACCACTCAGCAACGGCAGTGGAGCGGCATCGGGGAGCGTCCAACCCACCGGAAGGGTGCCTTCCGGTGCCACCAGCAGTCCGGCACCGAGCTCATCGGCCTCCGCCAGAGCCCGCTGCAGTGCTGATGGAAACTGCTGCCGGCGCTCCGGCGTGAACTTCTCTCGGGTGGGGATGGCCGGCTGCCAGGCCGCCAGCCGCAGGAGCTCCGGCTCCGATGCCGGTTGTCCCGTGGCGGCACCCCTCAGCAGCAGGCCCCCGAGGCCATGGGCCAGCAGCACGCTGGCGACGGTGATCACAGCCAGACGCCGCCGTCCTGGACGCCGGCGCCACAGGCTGCAGGCTGCCCATCCCCAGAGCAACTGAAGGGTCGCCAGTCCGCCAGCTCCGATCCAACGGGAGAGGCCCGCCAGAGGACGATCCAAAGGCAGGGTGCTGCCACCGACCCCGATCCAGAACAGTGGACCAGCGGCCAGCATCACCTCAGCGACCCCCCAAACCGCTGCGAGCAGCAGCACCGGCGTTCCGGACCAGCGCGCCAGCAGCGACCAGAGGCCCACCAGCACCGCCGCAGAGGCAGCACAGACCATCCAGATCGCCACGGCAACGGGAAGACTGAGCAGAGACGGCACCCCCATCCAGGTGAGCGGGTGCAGGGACAGCAGCCAGCGGTGGCTGATCAGAACCGCCACAGCACCCCAGAGGGCCGCCAGGCGAGGACGCTCCGCGATGGACCAGAGCAGCGCCAGGCCTGGGATCATCAGCAGGGGACCCAGACCAGCCGGAGCCAGTCCGGCCAGAACTCCACCGGAGAGCGCCTGCAGCCAGGGCTGGGATCGGTGATCTCCCATGGTCACGGTCGTCCGGTCAGAGGCATCCTGTCCTGGAGTCTCACCGCCCTCGGATGGACGCTGCCAATCCGCTCCAGCAACTGCTGCTCCGTGGCCTCGGCACCACCAGCCTGGTGGCTGATCGGCTGCGCGGGGTCAGCCAGGCCTGGGTCAGCAGCGGTCGACTGGATCCGAACCAGGCCTCAGCCCTCGTGGACGACGTCATGAAGGCGCTGCGGGGCGAGACGCCGGAATTGGAGGAGCAGGCGGAACGCAAACTGGAGCGCAACCGCGACAACCTTCTCCAGGACATCGGTGTGGCAAGCCAGAAGGAACTCGATGAACTGCGAGGTCGCATCGATCGACTCGAACAGCAGCTGCGTCAGCTGAACCGGGTGGAATGAACCGGAGGGCAGAATCAGCCGGTCCGAACCGGTTCCCGTGCGCGACATCCTGATCAGTTCCACCGTCTGCGTTCTCTGTCTGCTGCTGGCCCTTGTCAGCCAGCTGGTGGCGCCCTCGACCGTCAACGCAACCGTTAACACTGCTGTTTCGTCTGAGATCAGTTCCGGGGCCAGCACGGCCAAAGCCAGAACCAGCCCAGGCTTCGAACTCGATCCGGACGACCCCAACCCGACGCTTTTCGCCATGGCACCCGACGACACCCTCGCCGACGCTTCCGCTCTGGGTGGTCCCCTGGAGAGCCCCGACACCCGCCTGACCACCAGCGGACTGAGCATCACCGAACTGGAGATCGGGAGCGGCGCAGAGGCGGCTCCCGGACAGACAGTGGTCGTCAACTACCGCGGCACGCTGGAGAGCGGCAAGGAGTTCGACAGCAGCTACGGGCGCGGCCCCTTCAGCTTTCCTCTGGGAGCCGGCAGGGTGATCAAGGGCTGGGATGAAGGCGTGGCCGGGATGAAGGTTGGCGGCAAGCGCAAACTCGTGATTCCGCCTGATCTGGCCTACGGGAACCGCGGCGCCGGAGGCGTGATTCCCCCCAACGCGACGCTGATCTTCGAGGTCGAGCTGCTCGACGTGAGGAAGTGAGTGGCAGTTAGGCTCGGGACAAGCCAAACCCACTCTTATCCGATGCTGCGCTCGGCCCTCACCGCCCTCGTCAGTGCCCTTCCCGCCCCTGTTGTCGAGGCTCACTGCGACGGCCCCTGTGGCGTTTACGACCCCGCCTCTGCCCGTGTGGCAGCCGAAGCGGTGCTGTCCATGACCAAGAAGCTGAAGGGCCTGGAGGCACCCGCTGCCGGCGACGCCGCCGCCCTGGCCGCGTTCAACAACACCTTCGGTCGTTACGTGGCCATCAAGGAAGAGGAGGCCCAGAAGACCAAGAAGGAGCTGCTGATTCTCTGGACGGACTATTTCAAGCCCGACCACCTGGCCACCTTCCCTGACCTGCACGACACCTTCTGGAAGGCAGCCAAGCTCTGCAGCGCCTGCAAGGTGAACATCGATCAGGCCAAAGCCGAGGAACTGATGGCAGCTGTGGAGAAAATCCACGGCATGTTCTGGCAGTCCAAGGGCCGCAGCGATGCCTGGGTCACAGCCTCCTGAGCCCATTCAGCCTCAGATAGGCCAGCCTCCTCCGCAAGCAGCTCTCAGCGATCTGCTTGCCCTGTTTCTGTTTCGCCGTCGTCACATGCGTGTCGACGGCTTTTCTATGGCACCGACCCTGGTACCCGGTGACCTGGTTCTGATCACGCCGAGGCAGGCCGGGGCGACGCTTCCAGCCCTCGGCTCGATCGTTGTGGCACGCCATCCTGATCGACCCGCGACCCGGATCATCAAGCGGATGGCGGACGTCCAGGACGGGGGTCTTGTTCTGCTCGGTGACAACCCTGGGGCAAGCACGGACAGCCGTCAGTTCGGAGTTGTTCCCTCTCGGCTGCTGATCGGCGAGGTGACGTCTGTGGTGCGCTGAGCGACGCCGCTCGGAACGCCGCCTTCAGAACATCGCCGCTGACGTGCGGTGCAACCAGAAGACACCCGTGAGGATGGAGAGTGCACCGGTGCCTCCGACCAGGAGGGGCAGCAGCCTGGCGCCGCTGCGCAGGGTGAGGAAGGAGACCACAGCCACGACGGCGAGCATCGCTGCCATCGAGCCGCAGAGATACGACAGCAGATAGGTCGCGGCACCGAGAGGTGGAAGGGCCAGAGCCGGAATCACAACCAGCAGATGACTGGCCCCCGCCAGACCGTGCAGAAGCCCCAGTCCCGACGCGGCATGGGCATGCCGGCGGTGGTTGCTCTGACCCCGGACATGCAGGTGCAGGTGCTGGTGGATTGCGTCACCTTCGTGATGGTGTTCATGGCTGTGCAGTTCCAGACCGAAGGCGGTTCGCACCGCCAGGCCACCGACCACCAGCAGAGCCACGCCCACCAGGAACTCCGCCCAGGCAGACATCGCCTTCACGTGGGCCAGATCCTTGATTCCGATCGCGATCAGCGCCAGCACCACCACTCCGACGGAGTGGCCGGCCCCCCAGGCCAGGCCGGCCCGCAAGGCCGGCAGGGGCTTCCGCAGGGAGAACGGAGCCATGGCCACGAGGTGGTCGGCTCCACCGACCACGTGAACAGCACCGGCGGCGAAACCGGTGAGGACGCTGATCAGCACTGCACTGCTCCGAAGACGTTGATTCTGCAGGACCGGTCGGATCTATCCACCGATCAGCGTGGTCAGGGCCATCTGCACGTCCTGCTGACGCATCAACGCCTCCCCCACCAGCACGGCTCCTGCACCGGCTGCCTGGACCCGATCGAGATCAGAGCGGCTGAAGAGGCCGGATTCACTGACCAGCAGAGCCTGCTGCTGCTGAAGACGAGGTCGAAAGTCCTCGGTCAGTCGCTCTGTGGTCGTCAGATCCGTCTCGAAGCTGGTGAGATCCCTGTTGTTGATTCCGATCAGCGGGAATTCACCGAGGGTCAGCACCCTCTCCAGCTCGCCGGCGTCGTGAACCTCCACCAGAACGTCCAGGCCAAGACTGGCGGCGGCTTTCCGCAGATAGCGCAGATCCTGGTCCGTGAGAATCGCGGCGATCAGCAGCACGGCATCGGCGCCAGCCGCACGGGCCTGGAACAGCTGGTAGGGACTGAGCACGAATTCCTTGCAGAGCAGGGGAAGATCCACCGCCTGTCGCACCTCCACCAGCACATCAAAGCCGCCCTGGAAGAACGTCTTGTCGGTGAGCACGGAAAGACAGCTGGCACCTCCGGCTGCGTAGGCCCGGGCGATGGCCACGGGGTCGAAGTTTTCCCTGATCACTCCCTTGCTTGGACTGGCCTTCTTCACCTCAGCGATGACGGCCGGCAGCACCGGAGCGGAACGCAGGGCAGCGATGAAGTCGCGGGTGGGAGGCAGCTCGTCGATCTGGCGCTTGAGGTTCTCCAGGGGGACCCGCTCACGCGCCGCATCGACCTCACGGTCCTTGGCCCAGACGATTTTCTCCAGGATGTGCCTGGGTTCCTGCTCATCGTGCGGAACGGCGTATTCCAGATGCGCCACGCGCACCTTCGGATTGGGGGGACGACGACGGATCTCCATGGTTCAAGTAAAGGGTTGATCGATTCAGGAGACGAGCTGACCTGCGGCCTGCTTGTAGGCCACTTCCACCACCTCGCTGAGCGTTGGGTGGGTGTGCACTTCGGTGGACAGCTGACGCACGCTCTGGCGACGAGCCACGGCATTGGCCACTTCCTGAATCAGATCGGCGGCGTGCAGACCGTAGATGTGAGCCCCCAGCACCTCGCCGCTGGCCTTGTTGAACAGAAGCTTCATCAGGCCATCACTCTCCAGCTCAGCAAGAGCCTTGGAATTGGCCTTGAAGTAGCTGCGCACCGCTCCGAGCTGAAAGCCTTCCTTGGCCGCAAGCTCCTTGGCGTCCGCTTCGGTGAGGCCGACCGAGCTGATCTCGGGATGGGTGAAGGTGGCCGCCGGAATGCTGCGGTAATCGATCTGGCGGCTGTGGCCGAGGATGTTGTCCACAGCGACCGTGCCCTGAGCAGCCGCCGTGTGCGCCAGCATCAACTTGCCGGTCACGTCGCCGACAGCCCAGAGGTGGGGAACGGGTTGATCGTTCACCAGCACCCGCATTCCGTCGTCGATCGGCACGAAACCACGGGTGGTCTCGACGCCGAGAGACTCGAGGTTGAGCCCTTTGCTGCTCGGCACCCGCCCGGTCGCCACCAGAACCGCATCCACCTCAAGAGTCTCCACAAGCTCCCGACTTGCGAAATCCGCCAGTTCGATCCGCACCGGACAACCCGGCGTCACCTTGCTCGCCAGGACCCCGGATCGGGCATCGATGTCGCGGCCATCGATCAGATGGCGACCGGCGATCTTGGCGATGTCCGGATCAAAGGTGGGCATCACCCGATCCAGAGCCTCGATCATCGTCACTTCGCAACCGAGGGCGGTGTACACATCGGCGAACTCCAGGCCGATGTAGCCGCTGCCGATGATGGCGATCCAGCGCGGCAGCCACTCCAGATTGATCGCCTCATCACTGGTGAACACCGTGCGGCCATCGGTCTCGATACCGGGCGGGACAAAGGGGTCCGAGCCGGTGGCCAGGATCACGTCGCGAGCTCGCAGCATCCGATCCACGCCGCTCGGCTCGCGCAGACCGACCCGCTGGGATCCTTCCAGGCGACCATGACCGCGCAGGATCGTGACGCCCGCCCGTTCCAGCGACTTGGTGAGGTTGGTGCGGATCGTCTGCACCAGCTGATTGGCATGGTCAGCGATCTTCTGCCGCTCAAAGCGCACCGGCGCGGCGTGGATGCCGAAACTCGCCAGATGCTGATCATCGGCCAGTTCACGCACCTTGCCGCTGGCCGCCAGCAATGCCTTGGAGGGCACACACCCCCGGTTCACGCAGGTGCCGCCCATGTCACGCGATTCGATGATCGCGGTCTTGAGGCCATGCTCCGCAGCATGCTTCGCAGCATCGAAACCGCCGTAGCCGGCGCCGATGACGATGACGTCGAAATCGAAACTGGCGTCGCTCACCCGGACTGCTGCGATGTTGTGGCGGTCATTGTCGCCCTTCGGCGCTCCAGGAGCAGGGGGACCGCGGCGGCGGCGACATTCAGAGACTCCACCCGATCGCTGTGGGGAAGGGTGACGGCATGGGTGCAGCAGGCCTGAAGCCTTGGATGCAGGCCCGCTCCTTCCGTTCCCAACACCAACGCCGTTGGTCGGGTCCAATCCAGTTGCCAGTAGGGGATGGGGCGACTGGTGCCTGCCGCATCCGGCACCAGCGTGGCCACCACCTGAATGCCGGCCTCGGCCAGCTGCGTCAGCCGTGCTTCGAGCTGATCCAGCGCAGCCTGTTCATCGGGCCCGAAACGATGGTGAGGGAGTTGCAGCAGAGCCCCTGCGGAAGCCCTCAGCACCTTCGGGCTGAGGGGGTCAACACCTGAGCCGAGCCATGCCAGCTGTACATCAGCGGCGAGCGCCGTGCGCAGGAGCGTTCCGAGATTGCCTGGATCCTGGACCCGATCCAGCACCAGCATCAGATCCGGGGCGGAGGGAGGCCGGGGGAGCATGGAGAGCGGTGCCAGACAGGCCACCCCGTCAGGAGTCACGGTGGTGAGGGCTGCCTGCAGGACGGATTCCGTGACGCACTGGCGCTGGACGGTGGGATCGAGGCGCTGTTCCAGGTCGGCGTGGATCCCCCACCAGCGTTCCGTGGCCACGATCTCTAGCGGACTGCGGCCAAGACGAAGCAGTTCCTGCAGCAGATGAGTCCCTTCCAGCAACAGCAGGCCCTGCTGCTCTCGCCCCTGACGCGTGGTCAGGCTCCGGAGCCGTTTCACGAGCGGATTCCGGCGGCTGCTGATCAGGGAAACGGATGCCCCGGACACGGTGGATGGAATGACCGTGGTCCTGGTCAGAAGCTGCTGTGCTTCCGCACTTTCAGGCCTTTATGAACGGAGAGATCGTCGCCGCTGAGGTCGAGCCCATTGATCGCAGCGATCTCGCCTTTGAGACCTTCAGCAGCGAGATTCTCAACCAGCTTCTGAATCACCTGATCCTCGACTGCGGCGTTGTCGATGGAATCGGGAGTGAGGCGTTCCAGGAAACGACCCACCTTGGAAGCGACGACCTCGGAAGCGTTGGAGATCTTCAGGACAATCATGAAGTCGGTAGGTGTCTCATAACCGACAAGCTAGTGCGGATGGGGAGACTTGAACTCCCACGATGTTGCCACCACTAGTACCTGAAACTAGCGCGTCTACCAATTCCGCCACATCCGCTGGCGTGTGTCGCTCAGGCGACAAGACGAACATACGGCATCGGCGATCAGGGCTCCTGAGCAACAGGCGCGAAGGCAACAACCAGTTTCAACTCCGGCCGTCTAGACGGTCTCAAGAGTGCTTGCAAAAATGCGCCCGTAATCAAGAAATCATTAGAGATGACGGCTGCGGCAATCGCGTCTCAAGAGATTCTCAAGCCGCATCTCACTGTTGCAGGTGGACATTCCTTAGGGGGAACCATCCGGGTCAGCGGAGCCAAGAATTCCGCCCTTGTGCTGATGACGGCCAGCCTTCTGACCGCCGACACGCTTGAGCTGTGCAACGTCCCGGATCTGACGGATATCGGCGGGATGAGCGAGATCCTCGCGTCCCTCGGGGTGAAGGTAAAGCGTCAGGCCGATCGCGTCCGACTCAACGCAGCCGTTCTGTCCAGTTCCGAACCCCCCTATGAACTGGTCAACAGCCTCCGGGCCAGCTTCTTCAGCATCGGACCCCTGCTGGGCCGCCTCGGTCACGCCAGGGTCCCCCTGCCTGGAGGCTGTCGCATCGGGGCCCGTCCTGTGGTGGAGCACATCCGGGGACTGAAGGCTCTTGGTGCCGTGATCCAGGTTGAGCACGGGATCATTCACGCCAACGTGCCCGGCCCGAACAAACGCCTCAAGGGCGCTTCGATCATCCTGGACTGCCCAAGCGTCGGCGCCACAGAAACCATCCTCATGGCCGCCGTGCTGGCCGAGGGCACCAGCACGATCGAGAACGTGGCTCAAGAGCCTGAAGTCCAGGACCTGGCCAACCTGCTCAATCGCATGGGCGCCAGGGTCAGCGGCGCCGGTAGCCCCGTGATCACGGTGGAGGGTGTGGAGTCGCTGCACGGCTGCCTGGATTATCCGGTGATCCCTGACCGCATCGAGGCCGGCACCTTTCTGATGGCTGCCGCCATCACCCGTTCCAGGCTGCGGGTCGAGCCTGTGGTTCCCGAGCACCTGAACGCTGTTCTTCAGAAACTTCGCGACTGCGGCTGTCATCTGGACATCGACGCCACAGGGATCACGATCACGCCGAAGGAGATCACGGCCGTCGACATCACCACACAGCCCTTCCCCGGCTTCCCGACCGATCTTCAGGCACCCTTCATGGCCCTGATGACGACGGCTCGCGGAACGAGCGTGATCACCGAGCGGATCTACGAGAACCGCATGCAACACGTGGGGGAACTGCAGCGGATGGGAGCCTCGATCCGGGTGGACGGCAACACCGCGATCGTTGAGGGGGTGTTCAGGTTGAGTGCGGCTCCCGTGAAGGGAAGCGATCTGAGAGCTTCAGCAGCCATGGTGCTGGCCGGCCTCGCGGCCGACGGCACCAGCAAGGTCAGCGGACTTCAGCATCTAGACCGCGGATACGACGACATCGAAGCCAAGCTCAATGGGGTCGGAGCTGTCATTTCACGCCAGGTCTCCTGAGTTGATCGATCAAGGCTGAGTCAGTCCATACAATTCCTCTCAGGGGAGCCTGGCGGAATTGGTAGACGCAGCTGACTCAAAATCAGCCGGCCACTGGTCTTGGGGGTTCAAGTCCCCCGGCTCCCATTCATCGGCTGTGATGAACACCTACAGCCGGTTTCCGCTCACGCTGGTGCGTGGGGCCGGATGCTGGGTGTGGGATGACCGTGGGACCCGCTACCTGGATGCCGTCGCCGGCATCGCCACCTGCAGCCTCGGCCACAGCGATCCGGTCATGCGTCGCAACCTGGGGCGTCAGCTGCGTCAGCTGCAGCATGTCTCGAACCTGTATCGGATTCCGGAACAGGAGGAGCTGGCCTCCTGGCTCGTCGACCACAGCTGTGCCGACAGCGTTTTCTTCTGCAATTCCGGTGCGGAAGCCAATGAGGCCGCCATCAAGCTGGCTCGTAAACATGGCCACACCCGACGCGGCATCGAGCGTCCGGTGATCCTGACGGCGACGGCCAGCTTCCACGGCCGCACCCTGGCGGCGGTGACGGCCACGGGGCAACCGAAATACCACCAGGGGTTTGAACCGGTCGTCGATGGGTTCGATTACGTCCCCTACAACGACCTTGAAGCCTTCGAGAGCTGCCTGAACCGCCATGAAGCGGCCGGACCATCGGTCGCTGCCGTTCTGATTGAACCGCTGCAGGGCGAAGGGGGCGTGAACCCTGGAGATCGGGTCTATTTCCAGAAGCTGCAGGAGCTGTGCAGAGCCCGCGACATCCTTCTGATCCTCGATGAGGTGCAGGTGGGCATGGGTCGGAGCGGCCGTTGGTGGGGCTACGAACACCTGGGCATCGAACCCGATGCGTTCACCCTCGCCAAGGGACTTGGTGGCGGGCATGCCATCGGGGCCCTGCTGGTGCGCGCCCAGGCCGATGTTTTCGAGCCCGGGGATCACGCCAGCACTTTCGGAGGCAATCCTTTCGCCTGCCGGGCAGGCCTGACGGTGGCCCGCGAGATCGAACGCCGCGGCCTGCTGCTGCAGGTGGAGCAGCGCGGCCGACAGCTGCGGGAGGGGCTGGAAGCTCTGGTGCTCCAACACCCCCACCTGCTCTCGGGTGTGCGGGGCTGGGGCCTGATCCAGGGACTGGTGATCCGTCAGGACAGCGGCATCACCGCCCCTCAGCTCGCCAAGGCGGCGATCGATCAGCGATTGCTACTGGTGGCAGCAGGTCCATCGGTGCTGCGCATGGTGCCGCCCCTTGTGATCAGCGCCCGCGAAGTCCGTCAGCTGCTTGAGCGACTGGAAACCACGCTGCGCGTGGCCGGCTGAGGGAAGCCCCGGGGCGATGACCGCGACCGACCTGTCGGATCTGATTCCCCGCTTCGATCTGCGCGGCATGGATCTGCAGCTGGATCGCATGCAGGCGGCCCTGGAAGCGCTGCGCTCCCCCTGCCAGGAGGTCCCGGCGATTCAGGTCGCCGGAACAAACGGCAAGGGGTCGATCGCCTGCTTTCTCGCCTCAGCCCTTCACCGGGCTGAGATCCGCTGCGGACTCACCACCTCTCCCCATCTGATCAGCTGGTGCGAACGAATCTGCGTCGACGGCAGACCGATCGCCCACGACTGTCTGAGAGACGCGCTGATCGCCCTGCGGCCCATCAGTGATCACCATCGGCTGACGCCCTTCGAACAACTGCTGGCGGTCGCCCTCAGCCATTTCCATCGTGAGCAGGTGGAGCTGCTGGTGCTCGAGGTGGGACTCGGCGGGCGCCTGGATGCCACCACAGCTCATCGCTGTCGTCCGGTGATCGCCCTCGCCGCCATCGGTCTCGACCACTGTGAACATCTCGGGGAGACGCTCACGTTGATTGCCCGGGAAAAGGCGGCCGTGATCACGCCGGGCGCCACCGTGATCAGCGCCGCGCAGCCGCCGGCGGTGACCGCCGTGATCGAGGAGACCTGCCGGCAGCAGGGAGCCGATCTCCACTGGGTTGCGCCCCTGCCGGACGACTGGCAGCTCGGCCTCGCCGGGGTGATGCAGCGCCACAATGCCGCGGTTGCCCGCGCAGCCCTGCAAGCTCTGGCACCGCTGGGGTGGACGGTGGACGAGAACGCCATCCGCTGCGGCTTCGCGGAGGCACGCTGGCCAGGACGGCTGCAGAGCGCCCGCTGGCAGAACCATCCGTTGCTGCTGGATGGAGCCCACAACCCACCCGCTGCCGCCCAGCTGGCCCTGGAGCGTGGCCGCTGGCCCGGTGAAGACGCCGGGGTCTGCTGGATCCTGGCGATGCAAGCCCACAAGCAGGCCCCAGCGATGCTGGAGCACCTGCTGGATCCCTCTGACCGGGCCTGGATCGTGCCGGTGCCGGACCATCACAGCTGGACGCGCAGCAGGCTGGCGGAGCAGTGTCCCCAATGGCACAACCAACTGCTGGAGGCCGACAGTGGTGAGGCCGCCCTGCTCGAGATCCAAGCGCGCGGTGCCTGGCCCCGCCCGATGCCGGTCGTGGCTGGATCGCTTTATCTGCTTGGGGATCTGTTCGCCAGGGCGGTGGTGACGGCAGAGTGATGCCTGCGACCAGCCCCCCGATGCGACAGCTGCTGCTTCCCCTGATGCTGACGCTGCTGATGGTGCTCACACCAGCGGCCCATGGCCTGGATACGTCAGCGGGGGTGGGACTGCAGGACCGGGCGCTGTTCCAGGAAACCGTGGACTTCACCCTCACCAACCAGGACAGCGGCGATTTCCATGGTCAGAACCTGGCCAACACCTCATTCGCTGGGGCCGTGGGCCGACGCGCGGATTTCAGTGGAGCGAACCTGCACGGAGCGATCCTCACCCAGGGGGCTTTCGCCGAGGCCGACTTCCGGGGCGCCGATCTCTCCGATGCCCTGATGGACCGCGCCGATTTCTCGGGCGCCGATCTGCGGGACGCGGTTCTGAGCGGAATCATCGCCTCAGGAAGCAGCTTCAGCGGTGCTCAGATCGACGGCGCTGACTTCAGCGATGCCCTGCTGGATCGCGACGACCAACGACGGCTCTGTCGCGAGGCCGACGGCATCAATCCAGCCACCGGCGTCGCAACCCTGGACAGCCTTGGCTGCTGAGACAGCCTGGCTGCTGAGACAGCCTGGCTGCTGAATCAACTCCGCTCCTGCCAACCACGCAGCTTGCCTGGATTGAGCAGCCCCGCCGGATCGAAGCGCTGCTTGGCAGCCACCTGATCGGCATCCACGACCCCCAGGCCCCCATCCTCCACGGTCACCACGTGGGGGTTGAACAGCACCGCGCCGACGCCGCGGCAATCCTCCATCAGCTGATTCAGACGCTCAGCCCCCTGCCAGCGCACCAGCGGCAACGCCGCCAGTCGGGTTGCGCCCTGCTGCCGCACCGCCTCGAGATGCCAGAGAAGGTTCTCTCCCCAGCTGGCCCGCAAGGCATCCATCGCCGCAGCCTCCGGCTGCGGCAGCAGCATCTGCAGATAGGTCCAACCCGGATCGCTGGCACGCATGTGCAGGGTGGTGTGATTCCAGCTCAGCTCCCGCAGGCCACGGCCGCCACCGAGCTCCTCGGGGCCCAGGTCATGCACGGCAGCACCGAAGCTGCGGGCCAGACGCGTCACGCTGCTGATCCCATCCGGTGAGACCAGCAGCAGCAGCCGGTGATGCTCGCCACCGGGGCCGCTCCAGTCGGGGAGTTGCTGCAGCACCGGCCGTTCCAGCAGGGTGGCGAGATGCAGGCTGACCGCGGATCGGCAGCAGGCCTGCAGCAGGGCGACGGCATCGTTCCAATCAGCACAGTCGAGGCTGAGCTGGTGCCAGTCCACTGCCGGGGCTGTGGCCAGCTTCAGGGCCGTGATGATGCCATTGGTGCCATAGGCATGATTCAGGGCTTCCGCCTGCTCACCCGACAGCGTGAACCGCCGGGGACGGACCTCCATGGAGACCGCCTCCAGGCCCAGCAGATGCCCGGGATCACGCAGAAATCCCCAGCGGATCGAGCCGATGCCACCGGAGCCACCGGCGATGAATCCGCCGATGGAAGCGCTGCGCCAGGTGCTGGGCAGCAGCCGCAGCTGGCGACCGGCGCGGCGCAGCTGCTGATCCAGCTCCCGCATCGGGCAGCCGGGTTCCACCGTCACCACCCCGGTGAGCGGATCCAGTTCCCGGATCGCCCGCAGGCCACCGCTCAACATCACCACGCCCCCCTCCAGCGGCACGCACTGGCCGTAATTGCCGGTGCCTGCTCCGCGCACGGTGAGCGGAACGCCATGCTGCGCACAGACAGCCGCCAGCCTCTCCACTGCAGCGACATCGGCAGGACAGACCACCAGCTGCGCCCGGCAGGCAGCCAGACGCTCCGTCAGCACCGGTGAATAGTCGTAGGCATCGCGGGACAGGCGTGCCAGCTCCATCGGGTCCGTCTGGAGATCCATGGCCGGATCCAGCTCCAGAACCTGCCGGACGGCGGCGAGGGCGGCGGCATCTCTCATCACAGCGGGGCCGGGCTGTTGTGGTCTAACGGGTGGGCGGCCGCCACCAATGGCCCGCGATCAGGATCTGTCTTGCCGGGGGGCTCATCAACGCCTCGGACCAGCTGGAGGCCTCCAGCAGCATCAGATCAGCCGGGGCACCCTCACGAATCACGCCATCCCAGGCAAGATCCATCAACGCTGCGGCCGCCGTGGTGAAGGGCGCCAGCCCGAGACGCTGCCAGGGGGCCAGTTGCGCCAACGGCAGACTGGAGGCCATCAAGGCGATCGGGTCGAAGCCACCGGCAGGGAACCAGGGGTCAGCGACGTTGTCGCCACCCACGGCGACGCAGACGCCGGCCCGCTGCAACTGATGGATGGGGGCCAGAGGGCGAAGCACCGGGGTGCGGCCGGGGCGACGGGCCAGCAGCCAGCCGTTGGTCAGCGGCAGGGCCGCCACCCGCAGATCGGAGGCGGCCATGCGCCGGCAGATCCGCTGCAGAGGCCTGTCGGCAAGCAGGCCGAGGCTGCTGGCATGACTGCAGGTGATCGGCAGCGGCGGCCGCTCACGCTCCAGCACGTACAGCAGCTGCCGCAGTCCAGCGGCGGGGGCTCGGTCGGCCTCATCGATGTGCAGGTCGATCCCGCAACCGAGCTGCTGCGCCAGGCGAAGCATCCCTCGCAGGGACTGGCGCACCGTCGCTCCCCGGCAGGGGGGCACCAGGACCCCGCCGAGCAGACCTCCGGCCGCCGCCACGCGACGAGCCAACGTCGCGCCGTCCGGAGTGCTCCAGTGATCGATGGGCACCAGGGCCACCAGCTGCAGGGTCAGCCGATCCCGCCAGCGATCCCGCAGCTCCAGGAGGGCCTGCCAGCTCGCCTCCGCTCCAGGGCCGAGGCTGTCGATGTGGCTGCGGACCGCCCGCAGGCCCCTGGAACAGCCCAGCTGCAGGGCCCGTTCCGCCCGCTCGAGAACAGCCGTCTGCGTCCGCTGCTGATGCTCCTCCAGATTGGCCGCCAGGGCACCGCTGTAGGTGCCCGAGAGATTGGGATGTGCGGACCAGGTGAAGGCCTTGTCCAGATGAACGTGAGGATCCACCAGCCGAGGCAGCACCAGCTGGCATGGCGGAGCCTGCTGCTGCGAGAGGGGCTCAGGCATCAGCAGCCGTCCGTCCCGCCAGCGCAGCCGCACCGGTGTAAGGCCCTCGGCAGTGGCGCTTGGAACGGGTTCAGCGGCCGGGAGCTGCAGGAGGCTGCGCGGAACCCAGGCATCGAGCCATGGCGTCGGGTCGGCCGTCACTCAGCCCCGCCGTCGCTGGTTTGCGTGTGAAGGGTGAGAAAGCGACCGGCACCGGCAAGGGTGACCACCTCGACGCCCGGCAGCGTCAGACCGGGCAACAGCTCCTGGCCGCCCACCCGCGTGGTGTAGATGCTGGCCACGAGCAGATTGCGTCGGGTGGTGAAACGGCCCGCCAGCGCCGCAAGGGTGGGCTGCTGTGAGGCCACCAGCCCCGGACAGTCCCGGATCCACAACCGCAGCACCATCGGCAGACCGCTGTTCTCACACAGCTCTTGCGTGGCCAGGGTCACGAGCTGCCGGCCAGCGTGGGCCTCGTACTCCTTCATTGAGGGATTGGTTCCAGCCAGAGCGAGGGCTCCTCCAGCCCCGATGACGACGGCGATGATCGCCGCGAGGGGCAGCCGCCGGGAGGACTGTGAGGGCTGCACCGGGTTGGCTGCGACACGGATTGGTAGATTCTCACCGACGCGGCGGGCGTCGCCAAGTGGTTAAGGCAGCGGCTTGTGGCGCCGCTATTCGGGGGTTCGAATCCCCTCGCTCGCCCTTTTCATTCACCGCAGCTGTTCAGCACAGCGTCCAGAAGCCTTTCTCCGCCCCAGCGGATTGGATCTGTGCAGGGAAGTCCGAGCTGATCGGAGACCGACGCAACGGCTGATCGCGCATCCTGCTCCCCCAGACGTGCCGTGTTGAGCGCAACGGCCCGCACCCTCGGAGGCGCACCAGCCGCACGGGGTCGGCCCAGGGCGGCGAGGGCCTCACAGAGGTTGACCAGCTCCTGCAGCGCCGGCAGAGGAATCTGCGGCAGCCGCTCGATGCTGGTCTGATCGGCCCGGTGGACCAGCAGCAGATCCGTCGGCTGACTGCCGCGCAGCAACGGAAGCGTTGCCGTGGATCCCGGATGACACAGGGATCCCTGACCCTCGACCAGCACAAGACCGTCGGCGGGAAGCGCCTCGGCTGCCTCCAGAACCGCCGCTTCGACGGCGCCGGCGGCGTAATCGACGCGGACCGCATCAAGGGGGACCCCGCCGCCGGCGATCAGGATTCCGGCCTGGCCGGTGCCCACGAAACGACAGGGGAGATGCCGACGCCCTGCCGCCTCAACCAGCGCCAGACAGGCACTCATCTTGCCGACGGCCATGTCCGTGCCCAGCGCCAGCAATCGCCGGCAGGACAGAGCAGCCGCCCGCGCCTGCCCCACCCGCACATCCTCCGGTTCACAACGCAGATCCCAGATCCAGCGCCCGGGCTGCCGCGCCGAGCACAGCTCCGGGTCCTGCCCGAGACGCGTGTGCAGGCCACTGGCCAGACTCAGGCCGGATCGCAATGCCGCCAGGGCATCCCGGCGAACCGGATCCGGAAGACGCCCTCCGGAAGGAGCCAGGCCGACCACGGCCACCTCGGGCACGAACGGCAGCGCCTCCTCGAGCGAGGCGACGATCGGCACATCCCGCCGGATCCCGGTGATCCCCTCCAGGGACCCCCCGGCATGAACGGGATCGATCACAGCCACGATCGGGCCGAAGCGATGGCGCAGCATCGCCAGCCCCGTCTTGCCGGTGAGACTGTCCAGCCCACCGTGCTGCAGCAGGACGACCCTGTCCTCCGCCGCAAGCATCAGGAGGCCTCCCGTCGCTCGATGCCCAGCCCTGGATACCGGGACGGCATCAGACGGTCTCCCTCCAGCGGCAGCCCGTCGAACGGGTCATCGATGAGATTGAGATGGCTGTCGAGATCCGGCCAGCGGATCAACGGCAGCAACTGAGCAGCCGCACCATTCAGCAGCCGGCTGTCGGAGTAGCAGCCCACCATCAGATCGAGGCCGAGCTGTTGCGCCACCCGCGCCATCAACCAGGCCTGACTGAGGCCACCGCTCTTGAGCAACTTCAGGTTGACCCCATCCACGTGGGGGGCAAGACGCAGCAGATCCTCGAGCCCCCAGCAGCTTTCATCCGCCACGAGCGACATCGGGCATTCGGGATGCAGAGCCGCGAAACCGGCGGAATCGCGCTCCGGATCCAGATGAGGAGCAAGCGGCTGCTCCAGCAGCACAACGCTCCGCTCCTGCAGAAGCGGCAGCATGCGGCGGGCCTGGTCCAGGGTCCAGCCACCGTTGGCATCCACCTGGAGCTCCGCCGCAGGACGACGGTCATCGCCGGCCATGGCATCCGCCACCGCCGAGAGCAGCGCACGGTCGTGCTCCAGCCCGTCAGGGCTCCCCAGCTTGAGCTTCACCCGGGTGACCGGCATCAGCTCACGCCAACGCTGCAACCGCTGCAGCACCTGCTCCACCGCAGCGAGGCCAAGCGTGACGCTGGTGGCCACGGAACGGGCCCCATCCAGCCCCCAGAGCTGCCAGACCGGAGCCTGCAAACGGCGGCCTCGCCAATCCCAGAGAGCGAGATCAAGGGCACATCGTGCCGGTGGCGTGAGGTCCGCCAGCAGCGGCTCGAAACCCTGCGGCACAGAGGGATCCAAACCCTCAAGCCGTGGCAGCAGCGTCTGCAGCTCGAGCTCCACGGCGTCTGTGGAGTAGCCCCGGTGGCCGGTCTCGAATCCACCGGTCTCGCCGCGACCTGTGATGCCATCCCGGCTGATGCTCAGCTCCAGACGCTGCACAGCCGAGGTGGTCCCGCGGCTGATGGCCAGAGGTACCGCCTTGGTGAGGGAGAAACGCCTGAGGCCCCAACCCATGCCGGCCAGTGTCCAGTCACCAAACTGACACAACACCGTCGTGACTCAAACTGAGAGCAGCCCCTCCTCTCTCCTCCCCCGCCTTGGTCGTCTCCGCTCCAGACCGCACCAGCATCGGCACGGATGCGCGCGGCAGCTACTGGATCACCACCTTCGGCTGCCAGATGAACAAGGCGGATTCCGAGCGCATGGCCGGCATCCTCGAAGCGATGGGCTACCGGGAAGCCAGCGCTGAACTGGAGGCGGATCTGGTGCTCTACAACACCTGCACCATCCGGGACAACGCCGAGCAGAAGGTTTACAGCTACCTCGGTCGACAGGCTCAGCGGAAACGGACCAATCCAAACCTCACGCTGGTGGTGGCCGGCTGCGTGGCACAGCAGGAAGGGGAATCGCTGCTGCGCCGGGTTCCGGAGCTTGATCTGGTGATGGGTCCCCAGCATGCGAACCGCCTGGAGACCCTGCTCCAGCAGGTGGACAGCGGTCAGCAGGTGGTGGCCACGGAGGAGCACCACATTCTCGAAGACATCACCACTGCACGGCGTGACAGCCGCATCTGCGGGTGGGTCAACGTGATCTACGGCTGCAATGAACGCTGCACCTACTGCGTGGTGCCCTCTGTGCGCGGCAAGGAACAGTCGCGCCTCCCGGAAGCGATCAAGCTGGAGATGGAGGGTCTGGCAGCCCAGGGGTACAAGGAGATCACCCTGCTGGGTCAGAACATCGACGCCTACGGCCGTGACCTGCCGGGCATCACGCCGGAGGGGCGCCGCCAGCACACGCTCACCGACCTGCTGCATCAGGTTCATGACGTGGAAGGGATCGAACGGATCCGCTTCGCCACCAGCCATCCGCGGTATTTCACCGAACGGTTGATCGACGCCTGCGCTGATCTCCCCAAGCTCTGCGAGCACTTCCACATCCCCTTCCAGAGCGGCGACAACGACCTGCTGAGGGCGATGGCCCGCGGCTACACCGTGGAGCGCTACCGGCGCATCATCGACCGCATCCGCGAACGGATGCCCGATGCCGCCCTGAGCGCTGATGTGATCGTCGCCTTCCCCGGTGAGACCGATGCCCAGTACCGCCGCACTCTGGAGCTGGTGGAATCGATCGGGTTCGATCAGGTGAACACCGCGGCCTATTCACCACGTCCCAACACCCCGGCGGCGACCTGGGACAACCAGCTGCCGGAAGCGGTGAAGGTGGAGCGACTGCGGGAACTGAATGCCCTGGTGGAGCGCACAGCGCGAACCCGCAATGCCCGCTACACCGGCCGCATCGAGGAGGTGCTGGCGGAAGGGATCAACCCGAAGGATCCCCATCAGCTGATGGGGCGCACCCGCACCAACCGGCTCACGTTCTTCAGCGCAACAGGGCCGGATGGCCACAACTGGAATCCCGGTGATCTCGTGAGGGTGACGATCGACGCGGTGCGTTCGTTCTCCCTGAGCGCCACCCCCCTGCCGGTGGCGGAACAACGCTGATACCTTTGGCGCGCCTCAGACCGCACAGCGCGTCGAAATGACCAGCCAGCGCAAGCATGTCGGCCTCGTGTTCGGTGGCGTCTCCGGTGAGCATGAGGTTTCCATCCGTTCAGCCAGCACGGTGCTGGCTGGATTGACGAGCGGCAGCAATCCGGAGCGTTACGCCGTGACGGTGCTCTACATCGACCGCGAAGGCCGCTGGTGGGGACCCGGGATCGCTGCCGCGGTGCTGGAGAGGGGCGAAGCCGCCACCGACGAGCAGCTCCCCCACCCCCTGCCGCCCGCAGGATTCCGGGGACTGCCGCAGGACTGTGAGGCCATCGACGTCTGGTACCCCGTGCTGCACGGCCCCAACGGCGAGGACGGAACCGTGCAGGGGCTGTTCCGCCTGATGCGCCAACCCTTTGTGGGAGCCGGTGTGCTCGGATCCGCCGTGAGCATGGACAAGCAGGCGATGAAGGCCGCCTTCGCGGCCGCCGGACTCTCCCAGGTGCCCTACGTCTGCGTTCAGGCCAGCGAACTGAAGGACGACACCACGTTCAACCCGCTTCTGAAGCGCATCGAACAGCTCGGTTATCCCTGCTTCGTCAAGCCAGCCAACCTCGGTTCATCGGTCGGGATCAGCAAGGTGCGCAACCGGGCGGAACTGGTTGAGGGCCTCCACAAGGCTTCCCTCCTGGATCCGCGGCTGGTGGTGGAGCAGGGGGTCACGGCACGGGAACTGGAGTGCGCCGTGCTGGGGCGGAACGACCTGAGGGCCTCCGTCGTCGGGGAGGTTCGTTTCGAAGCCGACTGGTACGACTACGAGACCAAGTACACCGCTGGACTGAGCTCCACACTGATTCCGGCGCCGCTTCCAGACGGCGTCGCTGATCGGATCCGACAGCAGGCTCTTCAGGCCTGCGAAGCGGTCGGGGTCCTGGGCATGGCCCGTGTGGATTTCTTCTACGACGACGCAGCCGGAACGATCTGGATCAATGAGATCAACACCCTTCCTGGATTCACCAGCCAGAGCATGTACCCGATGCTTTGGGCAGCAAGCGGCTTAACACTCGATCAACTGGTGCACGAACTGGTGGAAACAGCTGGAGAATGAAGCAACGCCCACGGTCGACCCCCGCCTGATCCATGAGCCACGGCCTGCTCTGGTTACCCCTGCTGGCGGCCTTCGTGCTGCTCGCCGCCCTCGGCTGGCTGGAACGCCGGCGTCAGAACCTCTTCCGCGACTGGGCGGAGGGTGCCGAGCTGGCGAAGCTGGACGGCTGCGGCGGCGCGCGGCTGAAGGATGGCCATCTGATCTGGAGCAGCTTTGAAGCCGGACGTTTCCAGGATCAGGGGCAGTTCGATGTCTGCCGGCTGGAGCTGGTGGAACTGATGGCTCTGGCCTCAGGAGATGCCCCCCTGACAGACGAATCCCAGGGGCGCTGCCGCCTGCGCCTGGTCGGCAAGGACAAACAAATGGACGTGCCCTTCGCTGATGCGGACCGCGCCCGGCGCTGGGGCGATCAGCTGATGGCACGGGCCAGGTGCGATCTGTGACGAAGCAGGCGCCTGCGAAGCGACAGCGCAAGCCAGTGACCCTGACACCGCAGCTGGAACGCAGGCGTGCTCTGCGGCGTCAGCAGCGTGCGCAGCTGTTGATCCAGATCTGGCGCGTGCTGGTGCTTCTGCTGCTCAGCACAGGGCTGGGCTGGATTCTGCTGCGCCATGGCTGGACCCTGGAAGGCACCAATCAGGTGATCGTGCGCGGCGACACCGGGATCTCACCGGATCTGGTCGCCAAAGTCGGAGGGTTTTCGTTTCCGCAACCGCTTCTGGAGATCAACCTCAAGACCCTGGAATCACAACTGCGACAGGAGCTGCCAGTGCAATCCGCCCAGGCGGACCGCCGACTGCTGCCAGCGCGACTCGACGTGCAGCTGGTGGGTCAGATCCCCGTTGCCCGGGCGACCCGACGCCTGGCCGGCGGCATGGAAACGGGAATGGTCGACGGGGAAGGGCACTGGATCCAGACGAACACCAAAGCTCCCAGCCCGGCCCCGACGACGGCCATCACCGTTGAGGGCTGGAGCGCCGATAAACGGGCTGTGCTGGCCAAGCTTCTCGAACAGCGCGGCCGGATCAGCGACAGTCTTCAGACCATCGTCCTCCACCCCGATGGCGCCATCAGCCTCCGCACCCGAAGCCTCGGACTGATCGATCTGGGGCGCGACAGCGACCGACTGGTGCAGCAGATCGACGCGATCGTCCAACTGAACAGCACGATGCCCCCCCATCTGCTCGATCAAGGACAAGGTTCCATTGATCTGAGCAATCCGGATCGACCGGAACTGGAGCGACCCGCCAAGAAGCCCGAGCCCGCTGAGAAAGCGGCGCCAGGAGCTTGAAACGCTGACGAAGTGTTGCCGTTCCTTTCCGCCGGACGGAACGTGTCCAAACTTTCCCGGTTCAGAGCCGCAGGGACATAATGCAGCCAAACCTGAACGGATCGGTCGAAAAGATGGAGATCGTCAGCGGTGCGTCATCCCAGCATGCCGCCGGCATTCAACCCAGTCAGTCCGCCCGCATCGAGGTGATTGGTGTTGGTGGCGGTGGCAGCAACGCCGTCAACCGCATGATCCTCAGCGATCTTGAAGGTGTCGCTTATCGCGTTCTCAACACAGACGCCCAGGCACTGATTCAGTCCCAGGCTCAGACGCGTCTGCAACTGGGACAGACCCTCACCCGCGGCCTGGGCGCCGGAGGCAACCCCACCATCGGTCAGAAGGCCGCCGAAGAGTCCCGCACCGACTTGCACGAAGCACTGCAGGGGGCGGATCTGGTGTTCATCGCCGCCGGCATGGGTGGAGGAACCGGAACCGGTGCGGCCCCGGTGGTGGCCGAGGTCGCTCGTGAGGTCGGAGCCCTCACGGTGGGCATCGTCACCAAGCCTTTCGGTTTCGAGGGCCGCAGGCGCATGCGTCAGGCCGATGAAGGGATCACACGGCTTGCAGAGCATGTGGACACCCTGATCGTGATCCCCAACGACCGCTTGCGCGATGCGATCGGCAGCGCACCGCTTCAGGAAGCCTTCCGCAGTGCCGATGACGTGCTGCGTATGGGTGTGAAGGGCATCAGCGACATCATCACCTGCCCCGGCCTGGTCAATGTCGACTTCGCCGATGTGCGCTCGGTGATGACCGAGGCCGGCACCGCCCTGCTGGGAATCGGCATCGGCTCCGGCCGCTCCCGCGCTGTGGAAGCCGCCCAGGCCGCCATCAGCAGCCCTCTGCTGGAGACGGAGCGGATTGACGGGGCCAAGGGCTGCGTGATCAACATCAGCGGAGGCCGGGACATGACCCTTGAGGACATGACCACGGCGTCGGAAGTGATCTACGACGTCGTCGATCCCGAGGCGAACATCATCGTCGGTGCTGTGGTGGATGAAGCCCTGGAGGGCGAGATCCACGTCACCGTGATCGCCACCGGCTTCGAGAACGGTCAGCATTACCGCAGCGAGCGATCTGCAAGCCGCCCCCTGACGGCCCAGGCTCAGCGCGGTGACCGCCGCGAGATCGATGACAACGGCGCCCGTATTCCCGAATTCCTGCGTCAGCGCCAGCATCAAAGCGACAGCTGAAGAGGGGTGACCCGGATTCCACGCCTGCCCTGAGCATCCCGTGTGGCTGCTCCCTTCCGGTCCTGACCAGATTTAGGCGTCCGAGCCGCATGGGTCCGAGTCGGCTTGATGCTAGCAAGGAGCCACCAAGGGCTCAGCCCACTCCATGCGTCCAGCCGATCTGATCCGCTTCAAGCAAGACGGCCGACCGATCACGATGCTTACCGCATGGGACAGCCTGTCTGCGGCCCTGGTGGAGCTCGCCGGGGCCGATGCCGTGCTGGTGGGTGACTCGCTGGGAATGGTGGCTCTCGGGCATGCCACCACCCTTCCGGTCACCCTCGAGCAGATGGTGCACCACACGCAGGCCGTGGAGCGCGGCTTTCAGGCGATGCCGGCCCAGCAGCCCCTGCTCATCTCCGACTTGCCGTTTCTCAGCTATCAGTGCGGTGAGGACGCAGCGGTGGCCGCTGCCGGGAGGCTGCTGAAGGAATCCAGCGCCGCGGCCGTGAAGCTGGAAGGCGCCGAACCGGAGGTGGTGAGGGTCATTGATCGGCTGGTGCGCATGGGCATCCCGGTGATGGGGCACCTGGGGCTGACGCCGCAGGCGGTGCATCGCCTCGGCCTGCGGCGTCAGGCGGTGGATGCTCCGGCGCAGCAACGACTGATGAGCCAGGCCAGTGAGCTCGAGAGCACCGGATGCTTCGCGCTGGTGCTCGAGCATGTGCCGGACCAGCTGGCCGGGCAGGTGCGCCGTCAGCTCGCGATTCCGGTGATCGGCATCGGTGCCGGGGCCGATTGCGACGGACAGGTGCGGGTGACCGCTGATCTGCTGGGGCTCACGGCTCAGCAGCCCCCTTTCAGCCCCGCTCTGCTGCCAGGACGGCAGCTGTGCGCGGAGGCTCTGGAGCACTGGGTGCTCGATCAACGTCAGACAGCGACTCCCACCACAGCAGAACCTCCACCAGAACCCGGTTGCTGAGAGCCATCCCCTCCGGATCGGACAACCGCCAGCGACCGGCCTCGCCCACCAGCAACCCTTCGGCGATGAACGGCTGCCAACGCTTCAGCAGTTGGTCGGGCGCTGGGCATCCAAGAGCCTGCAGATCCACCCCCTCCCTGCGTCGCAGGCCCACCAGCAGCAGATCATCCAGGGGCATGCCGGTGCCTCGCCACGGCACTGCAGCGGCTTCCTGGTCCAGCCAGACGCGATAGGCGTCCCGGGTTCTGGGCCTGGCCTGGCGCTCTCCCCACGGGGCTGAGGTGGCGCCCATGCCGAATCCCCACCAGCCGGCACCACTCCAGTACACCCTGTTGTGGCGGGAGGCGTGGCCGGGGCGGGCATGGTTGGAGATCTCGTAGCGACCGAGCCCGGCGGCTCCGAGGTGATCACTGGTGAGCGCCATCAGCTCCGCCGCCAGCTCCTCCTCCGGCAGATCCAGCTCACCCCGCTGCTGACGGCGCTCAAACACCGTGCCTGGCTCCACCGACAGGTCATACACCGAGACATGGGGGGAATCCATGGCGATGGCCTGCGCCAACTGCTGCTCCCAGGCGAGGCGGGTCTGTCCCGGCAGGTTCTGGATCAGATCAAGACTCCAGGACCTCAGCGCGCCCTGCCTCAGCGCCTCCCGCATCCAGCGGCAGGCCTCCAGCAGATCAGCGCGCCGGTGACGACGGCCGAGCCCGGCGAGAACGTCATCGTCAAAGCTCTGGCCACCGAGGCTGATGCGGTTGACCCCGGTCCTGAGCACCGCATCCAGCTGCTGCCGATCAAAGCTGGCGGGATCCATCTCGAGGGTGATTTCCGCACCCTGCTGAAGACCGAAACGGACCTGCAGCGCCTCAAGCAGAGCCTGGATCTGAGCGGCCGTCAGCAGCGATGGGGTGCCACCGCCGATGTACACCGTCGCCAGGGGCGGACCCCAGGGTGCAGCTGCGATCTCGCGATGCAGCAGGGACAGGTAATCGCGGATGGAGGCGCTTCCCGGTCCCCCGTCCGCGTGGGCCCGATCCCCCAGCGGCACCACAGCGAAATCGCAGTAGTAACAACGTCGATGGCAGAACGGAATGTGGAGGTAGGCGCTGCGGGGAGGAGGGGGATAGGGCATGCTGCGCACATTCGGATTGAGCTGCCACGACCTGAGCCCATGGTTGATCTGCTCATCCTGATGCTGTTCGTCGGCTCCGGTGGTGCTGCCGGCTGGATGGGGGTGCATCTGCTGCCCGCGGAACTGGTGAATCCCGCCACCGATGCGGAACAGCTGCGGTTGATCCTCACGGGTTCCGGCGGCGGCGTGGGGCTTCTCGCTGGACTGGTGTTCAAACGGTTGCGGCTGCGCCTGATGCAGCAGGTGCGCACCATGCCCACCGACCTGCTGGTGAGCCGCGCCATCGGCTTGATTCTGGGCCTGCTCGTCGCCAACCTGCTGCTGCTGCCGGTGCTGCTCCTGCCCTTTTCCGGTGGGGTGGTTCTGCTGAAACCGCTGCTGGCGGTGGTGAGCAATGTGTTCTTCGGGATCCTGGGCAGCAACCTGGCCGAAGTGCACGGCCGCACGCTGCTGCGCCTGCTCAATCCAGCCAGCAGTGAAGCCCTGCTGGTGGCCGACGGTGTGCTGACCCCAGCCACCGCCAAGATCCTGGACACCAGTGTGATCATCGATGGCCGCATCCGCGGGATGCTCGCCTGCGGGCTGCTGGAAGGGCAGGTGATCGTGGCGGAGTCGGTGATTGATGAGATGCAGCAGCTCTCCGATTCCACCAACGTCGAGAAACGTGCCAAGGGGCGGCGGGGCCTGAAGCTGCTCAAGGACCTGCGCGAGACCTACGGCCGTCGCCTCGTGATCAACAGCACCCGTTACGACGGGAAGGGCACGGACGACCGCCTGCTGCAGCTGGCGGATGACACGGGCGGAACGCTGGTCACGGCCGATTTCAACCTGGCCCAGGTGGCCTCGGTGAAAGCGCTCAAGGTGATGAATCTGAGCGAGCTGGTGATTGCACTGAGGCCGGAAGTGCAACCCGGCGACGAGCTCAATCTCAAGATCGTTCGTGAAGGCAAGGAGGAGAGCCAGGGGGTCGGCTACCTCGACGACGGCACGATGGTGGTGGTCAATGACGCCCGCTCCCTGATCGGCCAGAGGAAGCCGGTGGTGGTCACCGGAGCTCTGCAGACCCCCACCGGCCGGATGGTGTTCGCTCGGCTGGAGACCGAAGGGAAAGCCAAAGCGCAGGCCAAATCCAAGGGGCAGGGCAAACCGCCCCGCACCAGCGAGCGCAAGCCTGAAACCCCCCGCTAGGCTCCTGCCACACAGTGATGGTGCGCGGTAGATGACCACCTCAGCCCCCTATTACGGCGACAGCGCCGTGATGAGGACTCCTCCTCCCGATCTGCCTTCACTCCTGCTCAAGGAGCGGATCGTCTATCTCGGCCTGCCGCTGTTCTCCGATGACGATGCCAAACGTCAGATGGGCATCGATGTCACGGAATTGATCATCGCCCAGCTGCTCTATTTGGAGTTCGACAATCCGGACAAGCCGATTTACTTCTACATCAACTCCACCGGGACCAGCTGGTATTCGGGCGATGCGATCGGCTTCGAGACCGAGGCCTTCGCCATCTGCGACACGCTCCGCTATGTGAAGCCTCCGGTGCACACCATTTGCATCGGTCAGGCGATGGGAACGGCTGCTGTGATCCTTTCAGCGGGCACGAAAGGCCAGCGCGCCGCTCTTCCTCATTCATCGATCGTGCTGCACCAGCCCCGCAGCGGGGCCCAGGGCCAGGCCACCGACATCCAGATCCGCGCCAAGGAAGTGCTCCACAACAAGCGGGCCATGCTTGAAATCCTCTCCAGCAACACCGGCCGCAGCGTCGAGGAACTGAGCAAGGACTCCGACCGGATGAGCTACCTCACTCCGGAGCAGGCCATGGAGTACGGGCTGATCGACCGGGTGCTCAGCAGCCGCAAGGAGCTGCCCGGCAACAGCGCCAACTGATCCCAGATTTCCACCTTTTTCGCCCTCTCACGTCCTGACCCATGCCGATCGGTACCCCCAGCGTTCCCTACCGCCTGCCCGGCAGCCAGATGGAGCGCTGGGTCGACATCTACACCCGTCTGGGAGTGGAGCGCATCCTCTTCCTGGGCTCCGAGGTGAATGACGGCATCGCCAACAGCCTTGTGGCCCAGATGCTGTATCTCGATTCCGAGGACAGCACCAAGCCGATCTATCTCTACATCAACTCTCCCGGTGGATCCGTGACGGCCGGTCTGGCCATCTACGACACCATCAAGTACGTGAAGAGCGATGTGGTGACCATCTGCGTCGGCCTCGCCGCCTCCATGGGCGCCTTTCTGCTGGCAGCCGGCACCAAAGGCAAGCGGGTGGCCCTGCCCCACAGCCGGATCATGATCCACCAGCCTCTCGGCGGCACCAGCCGCCGTCAGGCCAGCGACATCGAGATCGAAGCCCGCGAGATCCTGCGCATGAAGGAGATGCTCAACCGCTCCCTGGCAGACATGAGCGGCCAGGACTTCGACAAGGTGGAAAAGGACACCGACCGCGACTACTTCCTCAGCGCCGAGGAAGCCAAGGACTACGGGCTGATCGATCGGGTCATCACCCATCCCAGCGAAGCGTAAGCTCGCTGCTTGCACCGCCTCGCAAGCGCGCTCCGGATGGCCCAGCTCTTCTATGACTCCGATGCCGATCTCGGTCTGCTGAACGGCAAGACCGTGGCAATCATCGGTTATGGCTCCCAGGGCCATGCCCACGCCCTCAACCTGAAGGACAGCGGTGTCAACGTGGTGGTGGGCCTCTATGACGGCAGCCGCTCCGCCGAGAAAGCCAAGGCTGACGGTCTTGAGGTGCTGAGCGTTGCCGATGCCGCTGCCAAAGCGGACTGGATCATGGTGCTGTTGCCCGATGAATTCCAGAAGGACGTCTACGACAAGGAAATCGCGCCCAACCTGAGCGCCGGCAAGGTGTTGAGCTTTGCCCACGGCTTCAACATCCGTTTCGAGCTGATCAAGCCGCCAGCCGATGTGGATGTGGTGATGATCGCTCCGAAGGGACCCGGCCACACCGTGCGCTGGGAGTACCAGAACGGCCAGGGCGTTCCGGCCCTGTTCGCGATCGAACAGGATTCCTCCGGCAACGCCCGCGCTCTGGCGATGGCTTACGCCAAGGGCATCGGTGGCACCCGTGCCGGCATCCTGGAGACCAACTTCAAGGAAGAGACCGAAACGGATCTGTTCGGTGAACAGGCCGTGCTCTGCGGCGGGCTCTCCGAGCTGGTGAAGGCCGGGTTCGAGACTCTGGTGGAAGCGGGCTATCAACCCGAGCTGGCCTACTTCGAGTGCCTGCACGAGGTGAAGCTGATCGTGGATCTGATGGTGAAAGGCGGCCTCACCGCCATGCGCGATTCCATCTCCAACACCGCTGAATACGGCGACTACGTGAGCGGCCCACGCCTGATCACCGCAGACACCAAGGCGGAGATGAAGCGTGTGCTGGCTGACATCCAGGACGGCACCTTCGCCAGGAAGTTCGTGGCTGAATGCGATGCCGGCAAGCCCGAGATGAAGCGCATCCGGGATCGCGACGCCGCGTTGCCGATCGAAAGCGTCGGCAAGGGTCTTCGCTCGATGTTCAGCTGGCTGAAGGACGCCTGATCCCTTGCTGTTCCAGTCCGGTGCCGCAGCGGTCCTGGCTGCCGCCGGACTGGATGCCCTGATCGGAGATCCGCTTTGGTGCCCCCACCCGGTGGTGCTGATGGGGAAGCTGATCAGCCGCCTGCGGTTGTGGGTCGAGCGCCTGAGCGGTGACCGGCCTGAGGCCCTTCGCCTCGGCGGTGGCCTGATCACTGCTGTGCTGGTTCTGGGAGCCGGGAGCTGCGGCTGGCTGGTGGAGCAGCTCGCCAGAGCCTCTCCGGTTGGCTCAGCCCTGCTGGTGCTCGGCCTGGCCAGCGCCCTGGCGGCCCGCAGCCTGCACGACAGCGTGGCGGCCATCCTCAGTGCTCTGCCGGATCAGCCGCAAGGGGATCTGACGGCGGCACGCGAACGGCTGAGCTGGATCGTCGGCCGCGATGTGCAGCAGCTGAGGGAGCCGGAGATTTTGAGAGCGGCCGCCGAGAGTGCCTCGGAAAATGCTGTGGACGGCCTGTTCGCACCGCTGTTCTGGATGATCATCGGCGTGGTGCTTCAAACGCTCTCACCGCAGCTGCCGGGACCGCTGGCCCTGGCCTGGGCCTTCAAGGCCAGCAGCACCCTCGACTCGATGCTCGGCTATCGGCGCGGACGCCTGCGATGGCTCGGGACCGCCGGAGCCCGGCTCGATGACCTGCTCACCTGGCTGCCCTGCCGGCTGGTGATGATCACGCTGCCGCTGGTGAGCCAGCCCTGGCGGAAGCTGCTGGCCCTGGTGCGCGCCGCCGAGCGGGATGGGGCTCCCGATCCCTCCCCCAATGCGGGCCGCTCCGAAGCGATCTACGCCCACTGTGCCGGCGTGCAGCTCGGTGGACGCAACCGTTATGGGGAGCGATGGATCGACAAACCTGTGCTGGCAGCGGATCTGCCACAAGCCGACCGCAACGCCGTCAATCGGATCCTGGTGCTGACCAGTCGGCTGGAAAGCCTTTGGCTGCTCCTGCTTCTGCTGGTCGCCCTGCTGATGGCAGGTCAGTAAGCGCCGCGATCCATGGGCAGAAGCAGCACGCCGAACGTGCGCAGGATGATCGCCAGATCCAGGCTGAAGGAACGTCCTCGGGCGTAGGCCAGATCCAGCTTCACCCGCTTCTTGTAGCTGAGGTTGTTGCGTCCGCTCACCTGCCACAGACCGGTGAGACCAGGGCGCACCGCCGCCACTTCATCCATGTAGTCGCCGTAGCGGGTGAGCTCCCGATCAACGATCGGCCTTGGTCCCACCACACTCATCTCCCCCCGCAGCACGTTGAGGAACTGGGGCAGCTCATCGAGGCTCGAACGACGCAGGAACTGACCGACCCGGGTGATGCGGGGATCGCGCCGGAGTTTGAAATCCCGCTCGAACTCACTCCTCAGCCCAGGATCCTCATCCAGAACACGCGCCAGAACAGCGTCGGCATCGGCTCGCATGGTGCGGAACTTGATGCAACCGAAACGGCTGTAATCGCGACCGACCCGGCGCTGCACGTAAAACACAGGCCCGGGCGAGCTCAGCTTCACCAGGGCCGCCAGCAGGAGCAGCACCGGAGCACCAAGACCGAGCACCGCCAGGGAAAAAACAATGTCGCCGCCGCGCTTGAGGCCTCGGCCGGTACGACTCTGCTGGCGGATCAGCAGACCGGTCGGCACAGCGACCGGTGGGGCTGTGGTCACCGCCAGGTGAGGCCGATAGGTACCACGACCGAAGGCCAGACGAGCGGTCTGACGCAAGGAAGGCCGTGTGGCCGTCGTCAAGGCTCAGACTGCGTCTCGCCACACTCAACGTCACGAGAGCAGGCCTGGCACCTTTGCAGGGTCACTCGCGGCAACGTCACAGCTTCGGCGATGCGCCGCCCAGGCCCGCTGCAACGCCGCCTCGAACCGGGCCGCGAAAGCATCCGGCCCGAACCGTTCCGCCCAGCGCCGGATCACCTCGGCATCCAGCTGACGCCAGAGCCGCTGCTCCTCAAACCACTGCACCGCCTGCTGCAGAGATTCCAGCGTCTGATCGGGGAACAGAACCCCGGTGGCCTTGGGCATGCCGGCGGACGCGCAACGCACCGTATCCAGCAGGCCGCCCCGGCCCAGAGCGATCACCGGTGCACCAGACGCCATCGCCTCCACCGGTGCGATGCCGAAATCCTCGAGCCCCGCATACACGTAGGCCCGGCAGCGGGCCATCAACGCTTCCACCTGCTGAGGGGACTGGCGTCCCAGCAGGGTCACCGTGGGACCAGCCAGGGCCTGCAACCGTGCCCGCTCCGGACCATCACCGACCACCACGAGGGGCAGCTTCAGACGGTTGAAGGCCTCCACCACCAGATCAACCCGCTTGTAGGGCACCAGGCGACAGAGGCAGAGGTAGACGTCATCACGGGGGGCATCCCAGCGAAATCGGCCCACATCGACGGGTGGGTGGATCACCTCGGCCTGCCGCCCCCAGAACTTACGGATCCGGCGAGCGGTGAAACGCGAATTGGCGATCAGGTGATCCACCCGCTGAGCGCTGAGCTGATCCCATTGGCGCAGGGCATGCAGCTGCCAGCGGATCAGGGGGCCGAAACCGCGCCGGGCCAGGGCTGAGCGCTGCAGATAGGCATGCATCTGGTCCCAGGCGTAGCGGACCGGGGTATGCACATAACTGATATGCAGCTGATCGGGAGCGGTGAGTACCCCCTTGGCCACCAGATGGCTGCTGCTGATCACCAGATCGGCAGCGCCGAGATCGATCTGCTCGATCGCTAGCGGCAGCAACGGCAGGTACTGCTGCACATGGCTGACGCCCCAGGGCAGCCGCTGGATCGGAGAGGTGAGCACGGAGCGGCGCTCGAGCCAGCTGCCGGGGCGTCGGCTCTCGCCATCCACCAGCGCAGCGAGCTGGGGCTGGCGATCCGCTGCCGTGAGCAGAGCATCGATGGCCTGAACCACCAGCTCAGCTCCTCCACTGGAACGAGGCGTGAACCACTCGTGAACCAGGGCAATGCGCCGGGGCAGGGCATCTGGAGCCGGCGGCATCGTGTACGGACCCGATCGATACGAAGTCTCTCAGCCCGTTGCCGAGGCTGGATCAGGTCTCGATGCTGGTGGTCATGGCCAGCTCAACCCTGCCGATCAACGCACTCCTGGAGGAGGCCCTGAACGAACCGGACATCGGCACGACGGGCCGGTTCCGGTGGCACGCCACTGCTGTGGGCATCGCTGCCCTGTGGATCGATGCCAATCCCCCGCTCACTCCACCGTTTGAGGATGCGTTGCAGGAAGGCCTCAAGGTGGGACTCGACCTCAGCCGCGAAGAGCGTGAATTCCACCAGGTGCAGCAGGGCCTAGTGCTGCTGTTTCATTCTTAGGGGAAGCAAACAAAGAAGATCTTGAGAGCTGTGGATTTCGAGCAGTTTCCTTAACATGAGGATCTAACTGGACGGCGGAATCACGTCTCGATGGCTCACACTGCGGATATCACCGAGTTTTCCTTCACAAGCCGCATTGATGCGGAAACTCAACTTCCCTGGCTGGACCTAATCATTGGCTTCAGCGATCATTTTAGTGAAGCCAGAGCGATCAGCCTGTTGTACTGGGTGGAGGGGAAAGAACAGACCTGGATCTATCCAACCCGAGACTCAGCCGATGAGCCATTCCGCCACAGCGTTGAGCTTCATCCGAATGCTCCGGATGGTGTTTATGCCATCCGATCCATCCAAATCCAGGACGACTCAGGTGTGCAGCTGGAATTTGACAGTGATCAGCTGCGGCAGGAATTCAGCCTGACTCCATCGACAAGCTTGACCAATCCCAACGCAGATAACATATCCCCATCGCTTCTCGAAGCCAAAGTCCAGTCAGCGATTTTTGACGAGGAGGGAATCAGAATACCGGTGATATTCAAGGCAGACGACAACCTCAGCGGTCTGCAATCGGACTTCATCATTGAACTCCTCTCACCCAGCGGCAGCAGCATCCAGCGACGCCACAGCTTTGATCAGAACGGCGCATTTGAAGGAGTCTTCGATCTCCCGAAGTTCAGCGCATCAGGCGAGTACAGCTTCAACAGCATCCGGATCACGGATCAGGCCGGAAATGAGACCCACTCAGAGGAATGGGTGGAGACGAGTTCAGTCATCGAAATCGACAACCCCAACGGAGACATCACTCCTCCAGAGCTCAATGATTTCGAACTGGATGCGGAGTTCGACCCGGCAACAGGTAGACCGCGCATTGTGTTCAGCGGCAACGCCAACGACAATCTCTCTGGAATTTCCGGCATTTATTTGCGTCTCAACGGTCCCGAAGGAACCTCCCAGGCCTTGGACACATGGATCTACGAAGACCATTACTCAGGCAATCAGCGCTCGGAGGTTGACTTCCTTCATTACAAGGCTCTGACCAGCGGCTACCTGCCGGGAACCTACCTGGTGGATTATCTGCGATTCACGGATGCGGCCGAAAACGAGATCAACTACTCCGGTGATGATCTAAACGCCATGGACATGGCCAGTGCAATCAATGTGCTGTTCCAGAACGAGGTGAGTGAGGACCTGATCGCTGGTGCTGATGACAGAGACCACCTGTTCGGCTCGCACGATGCTGATGACACTCTTTACGGCGGCGGCAGTGACGACAAGCTGCTCGGCGGTGGCGGAGATGACCTGCTCGATGCCGGCTCCGGCAACGACACCCTGGATGGAGGAGAGGGCCGCGACCGCTTCATCACTACATCCCGTCGCCTCAGTGGATTCCTCAGTCAATTGGAGCGGGATCATGTCTTGGTCAACCTGACAGAAGGCACGGCAATCAGTGCCGGACTCGGGACGAACACCCTGGTTGCCATCGAGGACATTCTCTCGGGCGCAGGCGATGACCGATTGACGGGGAGTCATGAAGACAACCGGATCGATGCAGGCGAAGGGGACGACACCCTGCATGGGGCAGGAGGCGACGACACCCTGCGTGGCGAGCACGGCAGCGACTTGCTGGTGGGAGGAGAGGGGCGGGACACAGCCCTTTTTTCGGGCGACTTGGCGGACTATGCGATCACCCCGACCGCTAACGGTTTCCTTTTCCGCGATCAGCAAGCGGTACGGGATGGGAGTGACACCCTCATGGAAATGGAGGTGTTTTCCTTCGCAGATCAGACCCTTCTGCCTGAACAGCTGTCACCCCTTGGGGAAGACTTTGATGGAGATCTGTCAGTGAACGCATTCAGCGATGGCCTGCTCGTGAGTACCGCTGCGCTGCTGGTGGAGAGGGCCGCAGGTACACGGAACACTGAGGCTGATCGTCCCATCGCTTCGATGGGCAATCTGATCAACCCGAAGGGACGCCGAACAAATTCTGAGAGTGTCAAAACTCAATTGGTGGATGCCATCAACAACGG